>Ga0075525_10000063_pt1 | contig 41080 bp, 31 predicted proteins | sample NGEPertwo_FD_74795 | JGI IMG/M metagenome (GOLD analysis project Ga0075525, IMG submission 74795) | Arctic peat soil microbial communities from the Barrow Environmental Observatory site, Barrow, Alaska, USA - NGEE Permafrost154B-two | ecosystem: Environmental > Terrestrial > Soil > Wetlands >...
GAAAGTGGCCAACAATATCATGGTGCTGTTAAAAATAGGGATTTTGCTTTTAGTGGTTGGCGTTGGCGCTTTTTATGTGAATCCTGACAATTGGCACCCTTTTGCCCCTAACGGAATTACTGGTGTACTGAAAGGTGTATCCGGGGTGTTCTTTGCCTATATCGGGTTCGATGCCATTTCAACCACTGCCGAAGAATGTAATAATCCACGTCGCGATATTCCCATATCGATGTTTTTGGCTTTAATCATAACAACAATCCTTTATGTAGCTGTAAGTTTAGTTCTTACGGGCATGGTTTCATCCGGGGAACTGGGTGTGGCCGATCCGCTCGCATTTGTTTTTGAGCGACTGAACCTTCATCAGTTATCGGGAATAATTGCATTAAGTGCTGTAATTGCGATGGCGAGTGTATTACTGGTTTTTCAGTTGGGGCAGCCACGCATCTGGATGAGCATGAGTAGGGATGGACTGCTTCCAAAAGTTTTTGGCAAGATACATCCTAAATATCGGACACCGGCATTTTCAACCATCATCACTGGTATTCTAGTGGCAGTACCGGCTCTTTTTATGAATCTGACCGAAGTGACCGATCTCACAAGTATTGGAACGCTTTTCGCATTTATCCTGGTCTCAGGTGGTATTTTGGTTTTAAATCCTCTGGGAAAAAGAGTTGAGAATGAAAAGGGCTTTAAAGTGCCTTACCTGAATAGCAGGTTTTTTTTGTTGCCAATCTGGCTATTTATTATTGGGATATTCTCCTTTTTAGGTCATGGAAAAATTTCGGATAATAATATATTTACTAGTATTTTAGATGAATTTTTAGATTCATACCATTTGATTCCATATTCGGTATTTATCCTCGTTTCAATCGTTGTTTCGTTTTATGCAATCCTGAAGAAATGGTCTTTAATTCCAGTTCTCGGACTTTTGACTAATCTATATCTTATGAGCGAGTTAGGTATTACAAATTGGATGCGTTTTGGAATCTGGCTTGTAATTGGCCTGATACTTTATTTTAGTTATGGTTCACGAAAGAGCCGTTTAAACCATCCTGATCTGGTTGATTACCATATCGATAAATAGTCAATTCTTCATTCTCTTTCCATTAGTTCAAAATTGCAGCGTTTTGAATGGTTTTTTTAAATATCACAATATTAAGGTGATATAATTTTGAGGATTGCATATTGGAATATTCAAATTATGTCTATTTAAGAACGATGATGGATTTGTATCGTCAAAAATGATATTTTTGTTTTTAGTATCTGATGCCGGAATTTTTTTATTGTTTGCTCAAATCACTTATATATGGTTCGTCGTTTATTCCAGGTTTTTCTTATTTTTTTAATGCTTTTAATTGTCTGCAAGGCTGAAGGGCAATCATCGCGTGTACCTGTTGGCTCGGCTAAATATAAGTATTTTCAAATTCCTGGTAGAGTAAAGCAGGATAAAGGTGATCCGTCAGGCGCTGTAGTCAGACTTATTGATCTTGACTCGAAGCAAATTGAAAAAAGTATGGCAATACCATCTTCAGGCAAATTTGACCTGGAGCTAAGTTATTTTAAAGAATATAAATTATCCATTTCAAAAGAAGGCTATTACGATAAGGAGATCCTTGTATCGACTGTGATACCACGCGATGTTTGGGAAAAGGACAGCATATTTCCTCCATTTTATATTGTTGTTACGTTGTATAAAAAGGTGCCAGGTGCCAAATTAAGTTTTGAAGGCAAGCCAATCGGCAAAGTAACCTATTCTCCAAATGGGACCTTGGATAATTTTGATTCAGATGTTTTAATTGACGATCAGGCTATTCAGGATGAGATTGACACTGCCCTTAAAAACATTGACGACAAAGATTTTAATCAAAAAATGGCAGAAGCGCTTGAAGCAGAGAAAAAAAATGATTTGTCAATAGCCTATAGCCTTTATAGTGTAGCTTCAAAAATTAAACCATCGGATAAGTTTGTGAAGGAGAAACTGAAAGAGTTGGCTTCTGATTTGAAAAATCTTGGAAATGAAGCCAAAATTCAGGCGGAATATGACCGGTTTATCGCCTTGGGTGATGCCAATGTCAATAGTCTTAAGTATAACGATGCCATTCAGTTCTATAAGGGCGCATTAAAAGTCAAACCCAATGATCCTGTTGCTGTATCAAAGATTGCTAATGCTGAAAAACAACTTGCCTTGGCCAACGAAAAAGCGAAGAATGACACGGAATTCAACAGGTTAATTGCTGCCGGCGATGCCAATATCAACCTGTCAAAATATGCAGACGCAATAAGCAGTTTTAGGCAAGCGCTGGAAATCAGACAGGGCGATTCAATTGCATTGGCTCGCATTGCTGATGCTGAAAAACAGCTTGCAATGGCTGGTGACAAAGCGAAGAATGACACGGAATTCAACAGATTAATTGCTGCCGGCGATGCCAATGTCAACCAATCAAAATATACTGATGCAATAAGTAGTTTTAGGCAAGCGCTGGAAATCAGACCGGGCGATTCAATTGCATTGTCGCGACTTGCCGACGCTGAAAAACAGCTTGCAATGGCTGGTGACAAAGCGAAGAAGGATGCAGAATTGAGTCGGTTAATTGCTGCCGGCGATGCCAATGTTGGTCAATCAAAATATGCAGAAGCAATAACCAATTTTAAGTCAGCACTCGACGTCAAGCCAAACGATTCAGTTGCCCTTGTGCGACTTGCCGACGCTGAAAAACAGCTTGCAATGGCTGGTGACAAAGCGAAGAAGGATTTAGAATTCAGTCGGTTAATTACTGCCGGTGATGCCAATGTTGGTCAATCAAAATATGCAGAGGCGATAGCCAATTTTAAGTCAGCACTCGACGTCAAACCAAACGATTCAGTTGCCCTGGCGCGACTTGCCGACGCTGAAAAACAGCTTGCAATGGCTGGTGACAAAGCGAAGAAGGATGCAGAGTTCAACAGATTAATTGCTGCCGGCGATGCCAATGTTGGTCAATCAAAATATGCAGAGGCAATAACCAATTTTAAGTCAGCACTCGACGTCAAACCAAATGATTCAGTTGCCCTGGCGCGACTTGCTGAAGCGGAGAAACAGCTTGCACTTGCAGGCGATAAAGTAAAGAAGGATGCTGAGTTCAACAGGTTAATTGCAGCCGGAGATGCTAATATCACGCAATCAAAATATGTTGAAGCACTTACTCTCTACAAAAGTGCATTGATATTAAAAAGCAATGAGGTTGTTAAAGCTAAAATTTCTGAAACAGAGCGACAGATTCTGCTTGCTGAAACTGAACGCACTCGTCAGGAATCAGAAAAACAAGCAATTGCGTTGAAGCAGCAGAAGTATAAAGAGGCGATTGATAAAGCAAATCAGCTTTTTACTACTAAGAACTACCCTGAATCCAGGCAATTTTACCTCCAGGCATTGTCTATCGACCAGGTGCCGGTTTATCCAACAGAGCGGATTCGCGAAATCGATAAAATTGTGGCTCAAATGCAGTTAGATAAACTTGCTAATGATCAGGAAACCACTAAAACGAAGCTTTACAACGATGCGATAAACCAGGGTGGAACCTATTTTGCAGCTAAATTGTATTCTGAAGCTATTTCAGCATACAAGGAAGCTCAAAAAATCAAACCAGCAGAAATATTACCTGCTCAAAAAATTAATGAGATTCAATTAATAATTGATGGTTTGGCTTCGAAAGCACTTGCGGATCAAAAATTTGCATCTGAACAAAATCTGGGCAGTAATGAAAAATCGTATTTGGATAAGCTTAAAATTGCTGAGGAAAACTATAAAAAATCGCAATGGACTGTTGCAAGATTCTATTACATTGAAGCATTGAAATTCAAGCAAGCTGATAGCTATGCCATCAATAAGGTCGATGAGTGCGATAAAATGATTGACGCGGGAATCACCGATGAGAAGATGCAGGATTACAAAAATAAAATTAGTAGGGCTGATGCTGAAATGAAGGCTAAGAATTACAGTTCTGCAAGGTTTTATTATAGAAGTGCTTCTGACATACTGAAGTGGGAAGCTTATCCAAAGGAACAACTTAATGAGATTGACAGAATCGTTGCCGAAAAGTTAAATGAATCAGATCAAAAGCTTTTCACAGAAAATCTGAATAAAGCTGATGAGGCATTTAATCGCCAGGAATACCCTGTTGCCCGTTTTTATTATAATAAAGCAGGTGAAATAAGTCAGAGTGACCATGTTGCATCGCGATTAAAAGAGGTTGAATCAATTGTTAATGGATCGGAGGCCAAAAAAACTGATGCAAATTATATTGATTTTATCAAAAAAGGGGACGAGGCCGTTAAACAGAATAATAGCTCCATTGCCCGCTTTTATTATCAGAAAGCCTTGGCTTTAAAACCAAATGAAAGATATCCGAGGGAGGAAATTAAAAAAATGGATTCTGGAGTAGTTAATCCTTAAGACATCAATAGATTTTCTCTTTGATTGCATTTTAATGCTTTAATAACTGATATTTATGAATAATTTATATGTCCATCTGGCTGACGGATTTGAAGAAATAGAGGCAGTCACAATTATTGATGTTCTACGTCGCGCCGGACTAAAAGTGATTACTGTTTCAGTTACAGGAAATCGGTTTGTAAAAGGATCTCATAACATTGAGATGAATGCTGACTTTCTGTTTGAGGATGTTGATTATGCGAATGGGGAGATGATTATCCTCCCTGGTGGCATGCCAGGATCGAAGAATTTAAATGAACATAAAGGACTAAAGCAACAGATACTTGAATATCAAAAGAATGGAAAGTATCTTGCCGCAATTTGTGCGGCTCCGATCGTTTTTGGAGGTCTTGGAATACTGAAGGGAAAGAGAGTAGTCTGTTACCCGGGATATGAAACCCATATGATTGGTGCTGAAGTACAAACCAATTCTGTTCTCGTTGATAATAATATCATTACAGGGCGTGGTGTTGGTGCTGCACTAAAGTTCGCCCTTGAAATTGTAAGAATTCTGAAAGGAGAGGAGAGCGCAATACATCTCCGCAAAGCAATGTTAGTTGAGTAGAAGTGTTTTTTAATTTGGTTTTTTGTCTTGTAAATTTTCAATAATGGTGAAGTCGAGAAGTACGTTAACTGGTCTCCAATTAATTGTAATGGTGGTTCTCCGGGTAGCAATGGGTTGGCTTTTACTTTATGAAGGAATTGGGAGAGCAATGAATTCAAGCTGGTCATTGACTAGCTATTTGTCAGGTTCAAGAGGGTTTCTCGCAGAATATTTTAAATCATTGACCACTCATTCGAGTGTAATGTATTCATTTGAAATTATCAATGAATGGGGGCTTATATTAATTGGAATGGGATTGGTATTTGGTTTATTTTCAAGGTTTTTCTCATTGGCTGGATTGATTTTCGCTTTAATTGGATACCTGTCGCATCCACCATTTTTTGGTCTTAATTATGCTTCAGTAATTCAAGGCAGTTATCTTATAGTAAATGAGTTATTTATTCTTTTTTTCCTATTTTTGCTATTCATCTTGTTTCCAACATCGCAAATTGTTGGTTTGGATAGGTTTATCTTTGGTAAAAAGTAATAAATCATAAAGAAATTTAGGAATCTCTGCTGTTACATAATCCTTTCGCACACCTTACACGAAAACGCGGCGGGGATTCCTTTTTTTGAAGTCAATTACCTTCACTCTTGATTTATAGCAAATATTATTTTGCATATTAAATTAATTGAAATACTTTTAACAAAAATAAAATCAACCGTTTTATCCCAATGTAATTCTTAATAAATATGGTAAACAGACGTAATTTTCTGAAATCATCAGCAGCGGTCGTTGTTGGTGGATTGGTTGCAAACCAATTAATCACTTCTTGTACTACTCCGGCACCAAAAAAGAAAGTAGGACTTCAGCTTTATTCTTTGCGTGATGCAATGAAGGAAGATGTTATAGGGACTTTGAAAAAAGTGGCAGAAATGGGTTATTCTACCGTCGAAACAGCTGGTTACAATGATGGTTTAATCTATGGAATGGCGCCATTAGAATTCAAAAAGATTGTTGAGGATTTAGGAATGAAGGTAACAAGCGCTCATCTTGGACAAGCATACTCGCAAGAGAAAGAAGTTGAAGTTATGGAGTGGTGGAAAAAGGCCTGTGGAGCTCATGCTGCTCTTGGCGTGAAATACATGGTTCAACCATTTATGCCTGTAAATGACCAGACTACATTAGAAGATATTAAAATGTATTGTGATTATTTCAACAGTGTAGGCTTTGAAACAGCTGCCTCTGGTGGTATTGCATTTGGTTATCACAATCATAGCTTTGAGTTCCGTAAGATTGGTGATAAGTTGATCTATGATTATATGCTAGAGAACACAAGCCCTAACCATGTATTCTTCGAAATGGATGTTTACTGGCTTCAGGAAGGGGGCCAATCACCTGCAGAATATATCAATAAATATGCCGGCCGTTTCCCTGTTTTACACATCAAGGATGAAAAGGAAATTGGAGCAAGTGGGAAAATGGATTTCAAACCCATCTTCGACGCTGCATATTCTAAAGGACTAAAAGAGTATTATGTTGAAGTTGAGCAATATACCAATAATGATCCTTTTGCTAGTGTGAAACAAAGCTTTGACTATCTGGCAAAAGCTGAATATGTAAAATAAGTTTCATTTTAAAATAATAGAAAGGGACCTGTTAAATACAACACGTCCCTTTTTTCTATATTTTGAAAATTAAAGCGTTACTCCCATTTTGAATATTGCAATCTCTTTGAATCCAGTTTTCTCGTGATTAAGTTGTTCCCCTTCAGCGACTTTAATGATGAAATTTATGAATTTATCGAGTAACCCACTCATTGACTCTCCGTTAAGCAATTCACCTGCATTAAAATCAATCCAATTCCGTTTTTTTAGAAAAAGGGCTGTATTTGTTGAAATTTTCATCGTAGGAACAAAACTACCAAACGGTGTTCCGCGACCGGTGGTAAACAACACCATCTGGCATCCACAGAAACCGAGTGCTGAAGTCGCCACAAGGTCATTTCCGGGAGCTGAAAGAAGATTGAGTCCGTTTCTATGTATCCTCTCACCATATTTTAATACGTCAACGACAGTTGCTGAGCCGCCTTTCTGTATGCAACCCAGCGATTTTTCTTCCAATGTTGTGATTCCTCCTGCTTTATTCCCTGGTGACGGATTTTCGTAGACAGGTTGATTATGTGCCGCAAAGTAATCTTTAAAATCGTTGATCAAACTCACCGTCTTATCAAAAATATTCTCATCCTCTGCGCGTTCCATAAGTATGGTTTCTGCGCCAAACATCTCAGGAACCTCTGTTAAAACGGTGGTGCCACCTGCTGCAATCAGGTAATCTGAAAATACGCCAAGCAACGGATTGGCGGTTATTCCCGAAAATCCATCAGAACCGCCGCATTTTAAACCTACCCGAAGCATGGAAAGTGGTACGGTAGTTCTCAAATCTTTTCGCATAATCTCATATATTTCGCGAAGGATCGTTACTCCTTCGGCAATCTCGTCAGAAACATCCTGGGCTTTCAAAAAACGGATCCGTTGTTTGTCGTAATTGCCCAAAGATTCGCGAAACTCTTCCATTTGCAGGTTCTCACAGCCGAGACTAAGAACAAGTACTCCACCAGCATTGGGATGATTTACCAGATCAGCAAGCGCTGTTCGCGTATTTACATGATCATCTCCAAGTTGTGAGCACCCGTAGTTGTGCTTGAAAACTTCAACTGAATCAATCTCTTTGGGATGAATTAAACTTTTAAACCGGTCAATGATTTGCTGAGCCTGTCCATTTACACAGCCAACAGTTGGAACAATCCATAATTCGTTACGAATCCCTACCTCACCGTTTTTTCGAAGATATCCTTTAAAACTTTTTTCCTCAACATATGTAGCCAGGTTTCGGAGTTTTTGATTGAACGTGTATTCGAGATTTCCTGAAAGATTTGTTTTTAAATTGTGCGAATGGAGATGAGTGCCCGCTTTAATGGAGCATGTTACATGCCCGATAGGTTCTCCGTATTTGACAACATTTTCCCCTTCGGCAATCGGACGAATCGCTATTTTATGACCAGCAGGTATTTCTTCGCTAATTATTACCTCTTGACCACAGATTGTGATTTTTTCATCTTTTACCAATGATTCAAGACAGACTGCGACGTTATCGCGGGGATTGATCTGAATATATTTGTCCATTTGAAATTTGATGTTTTTTGGCGTTTAAATAACTCCATTTTTGATTTTGCAAAACCGGATAATTAGAAACTTAAGATTCCAGTCCAATCTTCATCAACGGGTTTTTCTCATTCAGCACTGCCTTGACTGCCTTTTTCATTCCGACCTGTTCAATCAAAAAGAGATAGCAAGTAACTGAAATTGTTAAGTTTGGAACGTTGTTAAGATCCTGTTTCCATACTTTATCCAGTTTTAGTACATTTTTAACGAGTGTTTCAATTGATACTGGCCGTCCGTCGCAAGCGGCCCAGGCCTCTTTATAGAAATCGAGAATCCATTTATCGTCTTGAATTTTATAACTTACTCCATTTGTTTCACCCTTGAAATAGGCAATCATTGCTGCCAGTGAAAAAACGATTTTTTGCGGAAGCATCTTATGTGATTCGTAATAATTCAACAGGGTAGGGAGGTTTCGGGTTTCCCATTTCGACATGGCATTTAGTGCAATACTTTGCCAAAGATGCCGGATATATGGATTTCTGAATCGTTCAAGAATTTTATTTGCAAACGATTTAAGCTCTTTCTCTGATCCATCGAGTACCGGTAAAACTTCGTCATAAACCATCTCCTGCATGAAATGTCCGACCTCCAGGTTTTCGAAAGCTTCGCGGACAGTTTCCATTCCACTAAGATAAGATACGGCATAACTTCCAGTATGACAGCCATTAAGTACCTGGACTTTTTGTTCGCGAAACCGCTTCATATCTTTTACGAATTTTACATCAAGTCCAGCCTTTTCAGCGGGAAACTCTTTTTGTACCCATTCCGGACCTTCGATTACCCAAAGATGGAAATATTCACCGACAACAACCAGGTTATCTTCATATCCTAATTCATGCTGTATGGCATCAATCTCGTCTTTCGGAAAACCTGGAACAATCCTGTCAACCAGGGAATTGCAAAATGCGCATGAATTGTTAAGCCATTGAATAAATTCATGTTCCAATTTCCAGTTTTCACTGTGTTGAAGGACATATTTTTTCAGGAAGTCAGCGTTACGGTCTATTAATTCACAGCAGATGATTATCAGGCCTTTGGAAGGATCTCCTTTAAAGGTTTTATATCGTTGATAAAGTAAGGCGGTCATCTTACCGGGAAATGATTTTTGTAACTCCATCTCTAAACGGTCGTTTTCATCCCAGGCAATTCCTGCTTCCGTAGTATTTGAGACGATAAACCTCAATTCCGGTTTGTCTATAACTTTCTTATATTCATTTAATTGTGTGTAAGGATTTAATCCACGCGTAATGCAATCAACCAATGTAAACTCTTTGATGGGCTGGCCATTTTTGATTCCTTTCAGATATACGTGATAAAGACCATCCTGTGCATTGATCATGTCTACCATTCCACGTTCAATGGGCTGCACAACTACAACCCCAGTTTTGAAATCCGCATTTTTATTCATTTTGGTAACCATCCAATCTACAAACGCTCTCAGGAAATTTCCTTCACCAAATTGAAGAATTCTTTCCGGGTAAACCGGTAAATTTGCAACTGTACTTCTGTTAAGTTTTAACATTGTTTATTTCTTATTGTTTGATACTTCTCTGTATTGAGAATTGTTGTGAAAAATTATCCGTGTTCGCACACGGAATGTGACAAAAATAGAGATTTTTTTGTAGGTAAAGATTTTTGAATAGTTCTGAATGTGCTATATTGTTATATGTGAGATAAATATACAATTGAATGGCCAGTGATTTAATGTAAAATTAATATTTATCACCTGGTCGAACCAAAATTCAGCTACTGTCAACAAATGAATTGCTATTTTTAGCTTAAATTAGTGTCCCAAAATTATGGTGTATGTGATTACCGGCGGCCCGGGATTTGGAAAGAGTGTTCTGATTGAAAAATTTCATAAACTTGGTTACCCCGTTGGGGGTGAAATTGCAAGACAAATTATAGAACAGCAAACTGCCGAAGGGGGAGTGCTGCTTCCATGGATAGACGCGGCCGGGTTCGAAAAACGAGTAATGAATGAGCGGATCGCATTTCTTAAAAGTATTGATATTGAATCTGTAGCATTTAGTGATCGTGGATTACCCGATCAGGCAGCTTTTTCGAGGTACAAAGGGAAAGCGATTTCCCCGCAATTAAATGCGGCAATAATTGAAAATTATTATGCAAAAAAGGTATTTTTGACACCACCCTGGCGCCAAATATATCGAAACGATTCTATCAGAACTGAAACCTTTGAAGAGGCCGAAAGAATTCATCAATTCATTGTTGAAGCATATCTGAAAAGTGATTATGAATTGATTGATCTTCCTTTTGTTTCGCCTGGCGAACGAATCGCATTTATTTTGAAATCATTATAAACCTATATATTAATTGATTATGAAAATGTCAGATCGCAGAAATTTTTTTAAAAAGGCTTTGGTTGGAGCGGCCGGCCTGGCAGCATTTCCGGTGGTATTATCGGCAGGTGAGGAGGATATGTCGTTACCCACGCCAAAAATTAATATCAATTCTCTTAAGAATAGTAATGTTATTCTTTTTCAGGGAGATTCAATTACTGATGCCGGACGGAAACGGGAAGTTAAAGATCCAAACAATCAGAGTGCGCTTGGAGGCGGATACGCATTTCTTGCTGGTGCTGATCTTTTGAATACATTCCCTACAAAGGGATTGAAAATTTATAATAAAGGGATCAGCGGTAACAAGGTTTATCAATTAGCTGAGCGTTGGCAGGAAGACTGCATTGACCTCAAACCTGCAGTTTTGAGCATTTTAATTGGTGTAAACGATTACTGGCACAAACACAACGGAAATTATGATGGGACGGTGGAGATTTATGAAAGAGATTTCAGGGCCTTGCTGAAAAGAACGAAGGAGGCGCTACCTGAAACAAAACTTGTTATTTGTGAGCCTTTTGCGGTACTCGGTTGCAAAGCAGTTGATGGTACATGGTTTCCAGAATTTGATCAGTATCGCGCAGCAGCAAGAAAATTGGCTGGTGAGTTTGATACGATCTTTATCCCATATCACGATATTTTTGCCAAATCTTCAAAAGTTGCTCCTCCAACTTATTGGACAGCTGATGGAGTCCATCCAACAATTGCCGGAGCAAAGTTGATGTCTGAAGCATGGATGAAATATGTTTTTGGTAAATAAAATCAAAAAATCCGGTGAGCTGATAACCAAAATATTGGTCGGTTCATCGGATTTGGATTACACATTTTTACTTTTGCCGGATTTAAAAAGTAAAACCTCGACATTTTCGATGGTGACCAGACAACCATAACGCATCGATTCGAGCTGTTGCCGAATGGTTTCATAAAAACTACGTATTTTCACATCCTCATCGATTAACTCAATAATCACAGGCAGCTTATCAGTGACTTCCCAGAATTTATAAGAATGGATGACCGAACTTGCTCCATATCCAAGTATTCCTTTAAGTACTGTTGCACCCGCAAGTCCTTCTTTTTTAGCTAAAAACACAATTGAATCGCAGAGCAGATCCTGCTTTAAATGGTCGGTTGAACTTATAAATATCCGGAGTAAGGCGTTTTGAGCGTTGGTTTTCATGTTAGATTGATTTTATGAGAGTACGACCAAGGTAAACAGCAACTAATCCAAGGAAAAAGCTTAAAGACGCATATAGACTGACCTTAAGCCACTCCTTTTCTTGTAGTAACATAAATGCATCATTGGTAAGAGATGAAAATGTGGTAAATCCGCCACAGATTCCTACGGTAAGGAAAATTCGAGCTTCGGGGCTCAACAAATTGCCTCGTTCCGACATTCCATAAAAAATTCCTATCATTAAACTTCCTATGATATTTACAGTGAATGTTCCCCAGGGGAAAAGCGAAAAAGTATTTTCCTGAAAGTAGCGCGAAACCAAAAATCGTAAGACAGTTCCGATAAAGCCGCCGGTTCCGGCAATCAATAATGACTTGAGCATAAACTGATGTTTTATTAAAAGTACTATGACTGCAGTCAATTGACGAATTTCGAATAGCAAATCATAGCTGCAGTCACAAAGGTAATAAAACCATAACTATATAACAGCATCTGAATTACATCCGTCAACAAAGTGCATATCCGAAATACAACGATAATAAATTTTGAAATCAGCGAAGATTTATTGAAAATTGCGGTACTTTTAACATGATTTTCCTGACCTGTATTTTAAACAGTATTTATTATGGATCAAGCAATTAAATTATTTCTGAAAGAGTCAATCAATTTGGAGCTTAATATTGGCGACCTTTACCAGTTTTTTAGTGCTAAATTTCCGGCTGATTATGATTTTTGGTGGAAAATTTCGATTGAAGAGATGAATCATGCTGCGCTGATCGAATCCATCAACGATGTTTTTTGGACGGATCTTTTGCCTTTTGATTCTATTGAGAAACAAGCTGATGATCTGCGGAAAATAAATCTTATTGTTAAAAATAAAATTGAGCACTTCAAATTGTTTCCACCGACACGATCAGAAGCATTTAAATATGGTTTTGAGCTCGAAAATTCGGCCGGAGAGTCTCATTTCGAAATTTTTATGACCTCAGTGCCTGATTCGCCTGTTGTGAAAATCTTTCAGAAATTGAATGGCGAAGATAAAAATCATGCGATGCGAATTGAGAACTATATGAAAACCAATGGGATAATTTAGACCGTGCATATTTTCCTCTATCGTTAATAATATGGGCGTTTTCATTTCGATGATTTAAAAAAATAGCCAGTAACAAAGAATTGTTTACTGGCTACATAAGAGGAAATTAGGATATAAATAGTTTTTTTGAAGGTAATATTATTTCCCTATTTTTCGTTGTTTTTCAGGTATATCTTTAACTCTAAAAGAAGTTCCTGGGTCTCATTCATCAATTCCGTAAAAATTTCATCAATTCCTTCATCTGAATTATTTTTAGCCAAATTTTCCAACTTAAGGGTAAGTTGATATGCTTTAGGTGCCATATAATTAGCAATCACGCTTTTAAGACTATGGGCATTAAAAGCCAAATTGGTAAAATCTTTATCTTCTATATTTTTTTTTAGGTTTCCGATCCTCAGATCATATTCGTCGATGAAGATATTGATAACTTCTTCAATTATATCTTTATCATAATACTGAAAATTTTCATTGAATTGAGTCCAATCTATTGCTGCCATGTAATTAATGTCATTATTATTTATTATCCGAGTCTCTGAATGCATTCTTTAACACTATCACTCCAATAAGGTATTTTTATTTTGTAGATATCTTTAATTTTGGATTTACTTAGTACACTAAAAGCTGGTCTCGGAGCAGGCAAAGGATAATCCTTAGTCCGAATAGGTTTTATGTTGCAATTGATGCCCGAAAAAGACATAACAATCTTCGCAAAGTCGTACCAGCTGGCAACCCCTTCATTGGAATAGTGAAATAGTTCTGTTCCGGAATGTTGAATAGCTGAAGGAATTATATCGAGAATCGCCTTAGCCAGGTCTCTTGCATAAGTCGGTGTTCCAACCTGATCATAAACGACATTAAGCTCTTCACGCTCAATACCATATTTGGTCATTGTTTTTACAAAATTATTTCCAAAAGCAGAATATAACCATGAAGTACGCAAAATGAGCCCTTTACTGGCAAATTTGAAAACAGCATTTTCGCCGGCTAGTTTAGTCCGACCGTAGGCAGATTGTGGATTTGTTTCATCCATCTCGGAATAAGGAAGATACGATTTTCCATCAAAAACATAGTCAGTTGATATTTGAACTATTAAAGCCCCAATCATTGCAGCTGATTTTGCAAGATTTTCGACTGCAGTTGCATTTATCAGATAGGATGTAACTTCGTCTGATTCTGCTTTATCAACTGCTGTATATGCAGCACAATTGATAATTACCTGGGGTTTGTTTACAACAAAAAATGCTTCAACCTTGAGTTGATCAGTAATGTCGAGCTCATCAACATCTGCATAAATAAAATCGAAATCTGGATAATCTTCGGCTAACACATGTATTTCATTTCCCAATTGTCCTTTTGAACCTGTAACAAGAATTCTCACTTGTAAATATTTATATTAATAATTAAAATCAGATTATCGATGCAAAATAGTCAATTGTTTTTATTAAACCTTCTCTTAGTTCGATTTTGGGTTCCCAATCGAGTTCTTTCTTTGCCAATTCAATATTAGGCTGACGTTGCGTTGGATCATCAGGAGGCAAAGGCATTCTAATAATTTTTGATTTTGAATTGGTTAACTCGATGACCAATTGGGCTAGTTGCAGGATTGTGAATTCGTTTGGATTGCCAATATTAACCGGACCCGTAAATTCATCTCGCGAAGCCATCATCCTGATCATACCTTCGACAAGGTCGTCAACATATTGAAAACTTCTGGTTTGCTGACCGTCGCCATAGATGGTAATATCGTCTCCCTGCAGCGCCTGCATAATAAAATTGGAAACGACCCTCCCGTCGTGCGGATGCATACGGGGACCATAAGTATTGAAGATCCTGATTATTTTGATCTTTACGTTGTTCTGTTTATGATAGTTGACGAAAAGTGTTTCTGCCGATCGCTTACCTTCATCGTAACAAGAACGTTCCCCGATTGGGTTCACATGACCCCAGTAACTCTCTACCTGAGGATGAACCTGAGGATCGCCATAGACTTCGCTGGTTGATGCCTGAAGTATTTTGGCTTTAATTCTTTTGGCGAGTCCCAACATATTGATTGCCCCCATTACAGAGGTTTTCATTGTTTTGATCGCATTGTATTGATAATGGATTGGCGAAGCTGGGCATGCCAGGTTATAAATTTCATCAACTTCGATGAAGAATGGCATTGTAACATCGTGCCTGATCATTTCGAAGAAAGGGTTATTCAGCAAATGAACAATGTTCTGTTTTTGTCCCGTGAAATAATTATCGAGGCAGGCAACTTCATTTCCTTCTTTGAGAAGTCTGTCACAAAGATGTGAACCTACGAAACCGGCGCCGCCGGTGACTAAAACTTTTTTCTTAATCATTTTTTGATCGTTATTTTTTAATACCTGATGCTTAAATGTGAAGCATCAGGTAATAAATATGTGTGAATTTTATATTGTTGTATCAATTCCAATGCAAAAATAATCGAATCCTTTGTGCTTCATCTCAGCAATTTCATAGATATTTCTGCCGTCGAAAATTACTGGCTTATTCAATAATTTTCTCATTATATTGAAATTAGGAACTCTAAATTCGGGCCATTCCGTTACAAGAACGAGGCAGTCAGCATCGATCAGTGCTTCGTACTGATTTTCAGCATAAAAAATTGTATCGCCGAGTGTGTGTTTTGCCTCTTTCATTGCAACAGGATCGTAGGCTTTAACTTTCGCGCCAGCTTCAAGCAATTTTTGAATGATCACCAATGAAGGCGCTTCACGGATGTCGTCGGTTTGTGGTTTAAAGGACAATCCCCATATCGCAATAGTTTTGTCTTTGATTTCACCGTTAAAATATTTCAGAATTTTGTGATAGAGTACTGATTTCTGATCGAGGTTGACTGCTTCGACTGCTTTTAATACACGCAATTCGTAATTGAAATCTTCAGCTGTATGAATCAGGGCTTTAACGTCTTTGGGAAAACATGACCCTCCATAGCCGATCCCAGGGTAGATGAATTTATTACCGATCCGGGAATCGGAACCGATCCCTTTTCTAACCATATTTATATCAGCACCAACAATTTCGCACAAATTAGCAATATCATTCATGAAACTGATCTTAGTAGCAAGCATTGAATTGGCTGCATATTTGGTCATTTCTGCCGAGGTAATGTCCATGAAAATGATGGGGTGTCCATTCAATGTAAATGGTTTATAGAGGCTTTTCATTAACTCTTCCGCACGGGGTGAATCAAGACCAACCACGATACGGTCTGGTTTGAGAAAGTCATCAATTGCGGCACCTTCCTTGAGAAACTCCGGATTTGAAGCGACATCAAATGGAATGTTCACGCCTCGTTTGTCGAGTTCTTCCTGTAAAGCTTGCCTCACTTTCTGAGCCGTGCCAACAGGAACTGTGCTTTTGGTCACAATTAGCAAATAATCTTTCATATTCTTTCCGCAATCACGGGCAACACCAAGAACATATTGAAGATCAGCACTTCCATCTTTCCCTGGTGGTGTCCCTACAGCCGTAAACAATACTTCACAGCCTTCGAGTGCTTCCGCAATATCAGTTGTAAATTGTAATCTCCCTTTTTTCATATTCCGGTGGACCATATCTTCAAGCCCCGGTTCATAAATCGGGATAATCCCATTTTTTAGATTTTCAATTTTCTTCGCATCGACGTCAACACACATGACTTCAATACCTACTTCTGCGAAACAGGTCCCGGTTACAAGACCTACATATCCACTTCCAATAATTGCGACTTTCATTTTATTTCAGCATTGGTTCTTAAATATAAACAAATATAATAAATGTTCGAGTGAAATTTGGAAAGAAAACTGTATTAAAATATTATGAATGATATTTATGCAAATTATGAAACTTGTTTAATAATTCAATAAGCGATTTAATTAGTCTCAATTCTCGGTATTATGCCTGAATACTGGTGCAAAACAATTTTAGTGTCTGTAATGTTCGTGAGTTTATTTAATATGTCAGCCAAATTGACTTAATTGGCTTGTTTACTCTATAAACTATACTTCCTGTTTCTCTATTTGGGCATAAAAATGATTTCTGCTTTAATTTATAACGTGATATATCATTCGTTACGTTTTCTGATACTGTAATTGATGATAAGCAATCAACCATACCAACTCCGGCAGCTTTTAATAACGCTTCTTTTGATGTCCAGATTTCAGCGAACCGCTCCGGATTTTCCCCATATTGGCAATATTGAGCCTCGATTTCTGAAAAAGCATATTTTACCATCGAAGGCAGATCTTCTGAACCATTTAATTTTTCGATATCGATACCGATTCTCCCTCCAAAGCAAAAACCGAGTAAAAAAGTATCATTTGAATGACTGACATTAAAAAACAAATTTGATTCGGGCAAATAGAGTTTACCAAACCGTCCTTTACTGAGTTCAACTTCAAATGGCTTTTTGTTAAGATATGCGCCTAAAATTAGCCGCAAAGTTGCCCTGCACGAAATCCATGTCCTTTTTTGATTCTCATTTCTAAGTCTCTCGGAATAAGCCAATTCCTGAGGAGAGAGAATTTCCTTTAAAGCCAATAATTTTGACTGATAATCAGTTGCATAAATAATCACCAGCGATTCTCTCTCATTCGATAAATCTGGAATTTTGACGGATTTTACCCACTTCATGCTTGTAGTATGATTTTTGCATCTATTTCATCCAGTCGTTGATCCAGAACTTCGGCAAAATGTTTATCGTTTGGTGGTGCAAAAATTCGGGAATGTTCGCTTGGTAAAGTATGAACAACTACACCTTTTTGTGCAAATCTACCCCAGCCGTAATCACTTCTGTTTGGTATATAGAAAGTCGGTTTGCCGGCTCTGAATAAATCAAGCTGAATGGGTGCCGGTGTAATTTCATATTTTACGAGAGCCTCTGTCATAGCCATCTCCACATTATCAGACAAAAACATGGGTTTTCCGTCTTCAATCTTGATTGTTCGATCTTTTTCTTTCATGATTCCCAGTTTAATTAATCTGAAAATAATGGAGAACCGAATGCTTTTATATTTATTTTTCAGAAGTGTTTTCTTTCCTTCCATTGGTTCCTTTAAAAGTAACCATGTAACATAGAATGGTTTGATTACAGAAATCTTTATCCTGAAAAATAATTGTCCCAAAGGCGATTGGATGTGTTTTGCCATCGAAGAAACAGAATCAATAACTCCGGCAAAACCAACTTCATTCCCTTGAGTTGCCAGTTTTTTAGCCATATCGAAGGCAATAAAACCGCCAAGCGAGAATCCAAGTAGCATATATGGTCCGTTTGGTTGGATTTTTTTGATTTCCTCAATATAGTCATCGGCCATTTCTTCAATATCGTTGCTTAACTCCCGACTTCCATCCAGACCTTTTGCCTGAAAAGCATAAATGGGGCGATTGTCTTTTAGATGATGCGTAAGTGACTGATAAAGAAGAACATTCAAGCCTGCGCCATGAATCAGAAATAAAGGGGTTTTTACCCCTATGGGCCTGATTGGGACCAAACACTGCCAGAAGCTATCTTTTTTATCCGAAGAAAGCAACGGTGCAAAGGTACGCACGGTAGAATTTTGTATTAATGTTGCCAACGGAATATTGATTTCTTTAATTTTTTTTATTTCAGACATCAACTGAACAGCTTTCAATGAATGTCCACCCAAGTCAAAGAAGTCATCATCAATTCCCATTGCTTCAACCTTAAGAATTTTCTTCCAAAGGTTGAGAACAAATTCTTCTGTTTCGTTGGTGGGATTTACGATTTCGTTGGTTGACAGGACTTGTTTATTCTTTGCGGTGGCGATCAGTCTTTTTTTATCGACTTTCCCATTACTGGTTAACGGAATCTCATCTACTTTAAGAATCATTTCAGGAACCATATAAGTAGGAAGTTTTTTCTTTAATTCATCCTTGATGGCCGGCGCATTCGTTTCAGCATTCTTTTCTGTATAAAAGGCATAAAGCGATTTTTCTCCTGACGCATTTGCAGAAACAGCGACAACGCAAGTTTCCACTCCATTCATTGAGCAGATTTGTTGTTCGATTTCGCCCGGCTCAACCCGGAATCCTCTGATTTTAACTTGCGCATCAACACGCCCCTGATAATAAATGATTCCATCTATATTGGCTGTGACAAGATCGCCTGTACAATAACACCGCTGCAAACCTTTGTCAGGTGTTTCGAACCAAATAAAGGCTTTGTTTTGTTCATGTTCACGGTTCAGGTATCCAAGTGCCAGACTTTCGCCGGCTACAAGCAATTCGCCAGCAATTCCTTCAGGTAATATGTGTCGGTTAGGATCTGTAATATATAGTTTATAACCTGGCAAAGGCTGTCCAATTGGAACGGTCGTCTCCGGTTTGTATCCAGCTTTAATTTCGAATGCAAGTGCGACTACTGTCGTTTCTGTCGGTCCGTAGGTATTAAATAATCTATGCTGAGTTTCCCGTTTGCTCCAAAGGGTTACGTCGTTTATTGAGACAGCTTCACCACCAATGATTACCAATCGCAAACTTTCAGGAAGTGGATTGCTTAGGTATATATCTGATTGAATAACTTGTCGCCAAAAAGCAGTTGGTAAATCCCAAACCGAAATCTGATGCTGGTGCGAGAAACTAAGCAATTCATCGGCCAGCAACATTTCGGCAGTTCGTAAATAGATGCCAGCTCCCGAGCAAAATGAGGTGAAAATTTCTTCAATGCTCGCATCAAAAGCAAGGTTCGAAAACTGTAACACATGGTCTTTGTCTGTGATTTGGTACAATCCCAACGCACCCGAAATGAAATTTGTAAGTGCTTTTCGAGATATTTTTACACCTTTAGGAACTCCGGTGGATCCACTTGTATAAATTATATATGCAACACTATCGGGATTATAGGCAATTTTCGGATTGTTTTCATGACCTGAGTTCTCTATTTCTGAGACATTCAGAACGGGAATACTTAAATCTAAGTCCGATATTAACTGATCAATCAGAATTAGCGAAACCCTGGAATCGGCGCAGAAAAACTGTTTCCGCTCTGATGGCAATGTTGGATCGATGGGCAGAAAACTGCCACCACAACGCAGGATTGCCATAATTGACACAAAATAATTGTAATTGCGATCAATGGCAACGGCAACAATCTGCTCAGGCAAAATACCAAAATTCAACATTTCGACCGATAGATTCTCAATATCTCTTTCGAATTCGCTGTAGGAATAGCTTATACCAGAATCGAAAATGGCTGTCTGATCCGAAAACTTAGCTGATATGGTAAAAAACTGATCAATAACATCATTTACGATCACAGGCTCACAAACTTCCCGATTAATAGATTTGGTAATTTCCAATGACTTTGCAGCAGAAACCAAACCGATTTGTTTTACAGGCTGCTCAGGCGATTGAATCAGGTTATTCAGAAACATTTCAAAGCTTTCAGCCAATGAATTAGCACCTTGGAAATTGGAATCACGGGGAGTGCAATAACTTATTTCATTCTTTCCAATGTTGATATTAATACTATTCTCATTTAGATAATTGGTTTCAACCGAAGCCTTTGAAAGAATGATCTCTGGTTTGTCGGAGGCATTGATACGTAATTCCGGATAACGGATTTTGGTTGATCGTGTGAACGTTTCAGATGTTTGAGCCTTTTTAATATTTATCAATATTTTGCCAATCTCGATAAGTGCACCGTTCGAATAATCGATCGAACTATTTAATGGTACCCACGTATTGAAAAAATCCTCAAGACCTTTAATTCTCAGCGGTAATTCATAAGAAACAAATCCCAATGTTCCGGAAGTCTGGTTCGACAAGCGCAGAAAGAAAAGCATGAAAACCGCTAATAATATGTCTTCTGAATTTTGAATTGGGAATAGCTTTTCAAGTCTCTCAATTTTAACATTATTAATGCTTGAAATTGTAGTTGAAAGGCTGGGTTTTCCGTTCAGTACCGGCCAAGTTAAAAACTCAGCAATTTCAAGTTGTTTTCGCCAGAAAGGTTCATATTTGGCCAAATCAGCAAAGTGAATTAAAGCCCTGCCTGCTAAGGTCTTATCCGGAAGTTGGATTTGATCACCGATTTGCAGAATTGATTCTATAATGACCTTATTGCCATTTTTATCGTAAATAACTTCGGGAATAATCAATCCATCCTGGCAGTAAAAACCGGTCTTTCCGCTATAATCAATCACCTGACCCGGATTACCTTTTTGATCAAATTGGACTGAAGACCTGGCTACTATATAGTATTCGTCGCGAATGAATAATAGGGGAAGCGTAAATTCATTCGGATAATGGCTGCTGAAATTGGTTGCCCGAATCAGGCTATCAACCGATTTAGCGGTCATTTCATAGGTTATCAGGCCAAATGATTCCGGACGGGCAACATAGGGAAAATAAGTTCTGTTTTCCAGATTCTGGGGCACCGGCGTTAATCGGTTTTCAATAATAGAAGTGATTAATTTTTCAAAGCTTTTTATGGCAGCTTCGAAACATCGGGTATTGAGCGAAAGTGCTGTATCATTTGGGAGTACAGGAAGTAGCTCACTGGCCACAATATCACCGGCATCAATTTTGTCAACCACCTCATGCCACGAAACGCCATGTTCTATCTCTCCGTTCAAAATGGCCCAGTTGGTTGCATACATACCAGCGTACCTGGGAAGGGGAGCATCGTGATAATTAATAGCCATAATCCTGGCAAATGAGGTAAATGACTTTTTGAGGATTAAACTGTTGTTGATGCTGAATATATAGTCAACTGGTTCGAAATTTGTTAAGTCTTTGAGATTATTGTGTGTAGGAAAGTTTTCAGCCGCATTCGCATGAAGCAGCCAATCGTCTCCCGAAACCAATGCCTGAATAGTGATGCCGTGATCTTTGAGAATTCCAATACACCGTAAGGGTAGATTTCCCTCACCAACGACGATACATGTTATTTTATTCTTAATATCCATATGACTTTCTATTTTGATATTACGAGTGAATTACCATTTTAAAAATTTACCTGAGCTTGCATATTCGCCGGATCGAATGGTGTAAACATAAATTCCGGATGCCATTTTCGATATGTTAGCCTGAATAATCTGGTTTTCGGCAGATAGCTTAGATTGTTTTAACTGTAGAATTATTTTTCCGTTCAAAGTATAAACTTGCAGATAAACAGTGGAATTTGATTCTTTAGGTATACTGAATAATAAAAAATCTTTTACCGGATTTTGCAAAAGTCTGATCTGATTATCTGGAATTAAAGGTGGTGTTTCCATAGATGTTACCGGATCATATTCGAAGGCTCCAATATCAGATTTCGCTCCCAAAGGTCGCGGAAATCCTGAAAAATCAAAACGGATCTTCCCGTCAATATCTGTTGCATCAATTAGAGGAGAACCTGCAACCAACTTAAAATCAATAGGTGAATTCAAAGTTGGGGATGAAAAACCTACGGAAAGGGCATTCCGGGCCAGGTAATTATTTTTAATAATAGCTTCTGATTGAGTATATTGAAACATTATATAAGCGTCTTTCCCTTTGAAACTGGTGTTCCCATTTTCATAATAATCGAAATTCCCCGGATTGATTATTGCATTAGAAGCAATCAGGTTATTTTTGCTTTTGATACTTGAAAACCTGATACCTTCAGACTTTGGATTTATAATATCGTTGTGCTGAATATAAAAAGTCGAGTCGGTTTGAACAGATACATCTGTGACAAAAATGCCATATTTCATCTGGCTCATATCGGTTGGTTTAAAACTGCGGCCGGCATCTATAATGATATTATTGAAGATCGTGTAACCGCCTAAACCGTGGCTTTCGATTCCATCCCCTTTGCCTTGACTGATAAAGTTGTTGTAACAATCGCACTTTGAGCCGCCACCAATTAATATCCCCGACATTTGCGAGTCTGTTTCTGATTGACTGTCGAAAAGAATCGTGTTATTATAAATCTGACAGTTTTTGGACGCTGAACTTACCTGGATACCATCCCAACCGGAATATCTGATGATGTTGTTGTATATTTTTATCCCTTCGAGCAAACTTGGCATAAGTACTACGTCTAAACCATCACAGTTAGTAGTTTGACCAAAATAGTTGGAGCTTCCGATATACAATCCTTCGTTGCCTACATTTGCAATATAGTTGTCGTGGATGTTTGTGTTGTATTGTGTAAAGGCACCTCTGACCGAAGTCAATGTGCAATCAGGATCTGTTTTGGTATAGATGCCACCAATTAAGCAGTTTTCAACCGAAACGTGATCAAGTTCAAAATCTGAACTTAAATCGCCGATGCCTATTCCTCCGCCATTGGCAACCCGTTTTACCTGAATACCGTAAGTCTGTGTAGGGTCGCCGGTTCCTGTAAATTTAAAATACCGGCAATTCTGAATAGATATTCCATAATAATGATCGGTATCGATGATAACTTCACCCCCTGTATTCATCATCACAATTGGTTTTCCCGGTAGACCTTTAAAATTTTTAATTAACAGATAATCACGATTTCCTGCGGCAAATAGTAGTGTATCACCAGGTTTTATGTCTTTGTACACCAGATCAGTGCCGTCGAGGTACAATTTATCAACAGCAATCAGGTAACTGGTCTTTTGACCAATCGCCAGGTATGCCGTTGAAAGTAACCCGCAAATAAGAATAATCGTCAGACTTTTAAACATTTAGCAAGTTGAATGATAATTATTTACCACGTATTGAACGATCCCAATTTACAGATTGTGAGCCTTTTAAATAGCGTTTAAATCCCAGAAAAACAGATAAATTCATGATAAAAAAGTAATACGGAACAAACAGAATCTTTATGCGAATTGAATTGTTTTCGAGATACCAACCAAGTAAAGCACTTATATAGAATAGCAACTGAAGCCAAAATAAAATGCTGTAAAACCCGAATTTTAAAATTCCTTCGTTAACTGCCAAAATTAGTCCGGTTGGAATCAGAAACAATAATGAAAGAGGCGCCAGTGTCCAGCGCAAAACACGATGCGAAATATATTGAAATGATAAAGTTCCGTATTTAAATATATTCAGTAAAGAACTAAGTCTGACCACAGACTGGATTCCTCCGGCTGAAATCCTGATTTTACGTTTTAGTTCTTCCTTCACATTGGCCGAAGCGGTTTCAATGGCATAAGCCTCAGGATCATATTGTATTGTATATCCTTTTTGGGCAACGCGTAGTGAAATGATAAAATCGTCGAGCAAGGTATCTTTTTCAACTTCCTGATATAGCTCTGTACGGATGGCAAATAACTCACCTGCAGCACCAACTACAGAATATAGTTCTGCATCCCATTTCTTTAGAGTTGATTCATATTTCCAGTATAGTCCTTCACCAGCACCGGCAGCACTATCTTTGTCCTTTCCGTAAATGCGTTTTTCGCCAGAAACACAGCCAACTTTAGGATCACTGAACAGCTTAACAATCCTGCGAACCGATTCGCGGCCAAGCATCGTATTGGCATCACAAAAAATAACAACAGGTGTTTTAACGAATTGCATTCCACGATTCATTGCCCCGATTTTTCCGCTGCGTTGTGGAAGATGATGTACTTCGATCCCTTCATACTTAAAAAGCTCTTCAGGTGTCCCATCATCCGAACCATCAGTAACCCAGACCATATGAAGTTTATTTGCTGGATATTCGAGTTTAAGCGAGTTACTAATTTTTTTACCAACGAAATCTTTTTCGTTGTATGCTGCTATAAAAAGTGTAACCTCTGGCTCGTACTCCTGATTTTCTTCATGCACTTTTGTAAGCCCAAGAATTCTTCGGATGCGAATAATTACAAATAAAAGAATGCCATAACCAATATAGGCATAAAATACAACAAAAAGCAGCAACCAGAATATCAATTGCATAACTTGCATAAATAATGAAGATTAAATGATAACAACTTAATAACTCAATTTATTTATTGACTCGTTCCCAAATTCCTGTTTTTGGATTATACTGTTTGATTACTTTGGCAGGATTCCCGACAACTACGGAGTAAGGAGGTATGTCTTTCGTTACAATTGATCCGGCTGCAATCACCGAATGCTTTCCAACAGTAACTCCAGCAACGATCACGGAATTGGCACCAATCCAAACTTCATCTTCGATGGTGATTTTGGCTTTCATAACAGGTTGTTTATGAGGTGTTATTGTGATATCTTGATAGCCATGATTCAATCCTGAGAGAACAATGTTTTGAGCAAGCATAACATCGTTACCAATAGTCACCGGACCAATCAGAACGTTACTCATTCCAATTCGGGTGCGGTCGCCAATCAGCACATCTCCAACGCCATTATTTACAGTACAGAAATCTTCGATGGTAGAATCATTTCCCAATACGAAATTGTTGAATGGCATCACATCTATTCTGGTATGTCTGCAAATACGGGCATTCTTCCCTTTTTTGTGTTTAAACGGATTCAAAAATAATTTCACCCAAAGTCTTGGTCTGGATTGATTCACAGGCATCATAGCATTTAAAACCAACTGCTTAAGCTTCGGATTTGCTTTGATTTTTTCAACGATGCTCATTGTTTTGTTTTATTGATGATTTTGTGGTTTCAATAGCATTAAAAATTTCACGGACATTATTTTCCCAGGTGTGCTTCTGTGCAAATACCTCCCTATTCAGTCGTATTTGGTCATTATCTTCCTGGATTGCTTTTTCGATGAGTGTAATATAATCTTCCTTGTTTTCAGCAAGATATGTATAATCGGCAAAAACACGCATTGCCTCAGTTTTTGTAGCAACTGTTGGTTTCCCCATAGCAAGATACTCGTCAATTTTTCGAGGGTAATTGCCGATTGTTACCGGACTAAGAACCTGAGGATTTATAGCCACATCGAAATGATTGAGGTAGGAGGGGAGTTCATTTCCTGTTTTATTGCCTAAGAAAAAAACATTTTTAAGCTGATGCAAGCTACTGGCAATAAATGCTTCATCTTCAGGGCCAACCAGTACAACACTCCAATTCGGACGTTTCACAGCAATGTATTCAATAACTTTGATGTCAAGTCGTAGGGATAGCAAAGCGCCTATGTAACCAATGATTGGTTTTGGAATATTTTGAATATCAGATGGAATTATTTTAACAAGATTTGTGTTGAATAAACTCACATCGCAGCCTTGTCCAACATAAAATGAATTTGGATTATATTTTTTTGCCAGAGCTGTCAAATAAGTCGAGTTGGCAACTACCAGATCTGCTTTCTGCATGTGTAGTGCTTCAATTCGCACACCCTGCTTTTTCCAATAGTCAACAGCAATAAGATTGTCGCGCGTATAATAAATATATATTTCTGGTTTAAGGAGCTCCTTCATGTAGAAGCTTCGAAACATGTCGCTGTCATTGAAAATTATATAGTTATGAAAACCAAGCCTTTCAATTGCCCACAAAATCTGTTTTGCAAATCGTTTGTTGTTTATTTTATTGAGCCAGTTGAACAATTTAGGGGATCTGATCCAATTAATTGATTCAATAAGGTTCGCCGGATATAGATTCCATAAGTTATTTGAGATCTCAACCAATTCAGAATTTCCGCTATTTACAATATCAATTCGTTTCCGGATATTTTCGAGTTTTCGATGCCGGAACATCGAAATCCTGTCTAATGGCGAGTTTACATATAGAACGCGGTTGTTCTTGGCAAATTCTGTGGCGATATTTTTGCAGTTACTCCCAATTTCAATATCCCATGGCTGAATTCCAAGTACGATGATATCACGATTTTTAATCATTGCCTTTACGTTTCAATTATTTGGATGATGACATGCCGATTTGAGTATAAATTTCAAGTACTTCATTCGCCATCGCTTTCCACGAAAATTTTGCAGCCTGTAGTAATCCTTTTTCAATCAACTTTTGTCTTAGATCCTGATTGTTTGTGATTTGTATAATGGAATCGGTAATTTGTTCTGGTTTGTTAGGGTCAATTATAATGGCTGCTGTTCCTGCAACTTCGGGCATTGAGGAGGTGTTGGATGTAATAACTGGTACGCCGCAAGCCATTGCTTCAAGCATTGGAATACCAAAACTTTCGCGTAATGAAGGATAGAGAAAAACTTCGCTTTGACAATATATTGAAGGTAGATCAGTGTTCACAACATATCCGGTAAGAACAATGCGATCGATGAGTGCTTTATCGCCAATCTCATCAAGCAGTTTCTCCAGTTCACTTCTGTCGTAATCCAGCATCACTAATTTATGGTCGGTACCTGTTTGCTGAATAAAATCAGAAAAGGCTTTCAAGGTACCTTTTGTGTTTTTCTTCGGATCTGTATTGCCAAGAAAAAAGAAAAAACGATCGGGAAGTCGATATTTTTCTTTGACTCTTTTTAATTCCAATTGGTCAGTAACGGGTTTGAAATGCTCGCTAACTCCATTATAAACAGCTGTTAGCCGATTGTCGCCTTTCATTCCAAAGAATTCACCAATACGGGTTTTCTCAAAATGTGAAACAGTAATTATTTTTTGGCTTATTTTTACCACACGGGGTACAACCACTTTGCGGTAAATGTTGCCAAATTTCTGATATGGAGTGGCACTACCGGTTAAAATCCGAAGATAGTTACTTTCCATGTATATAATATCATGAAGAGTCACCACCAAAGGTATTTTACAGTTAACCGGTGCAGTATTGCTTGTGCAGTGTAATATCTGACAACCTGCCTGGTGCGCTGCCTTTGGCAATGCAAATTGCTCCCACATCGGGTATGAACCTCCTTTGAGCTTTACGATCTTAAAGTTTGGCGTTTCTTTCAAAACCTGATCGTCCTCGTCGGGTTTTACAAAGATGAAATATTCATTCTCATGATCGATCTCCTGAAGGTTACGAATTAGTTCGAGCGCGACCATGTCCATGCCATGTTTCTTTTTGCGAAAAAGACGTTGTCCTTCAATACCTATTTTCATATTCTCAACTGTTATCGGTTTTTATCACTTTTTGTATTCATGAATTATTTAAACTGTAGCTTTAGGTATCGTATTTTTAAGCTCGCATAGGATGGCCACTTTTCAATTAAGGCTATTACATTATTGATAATTAATGGATTGCATAAACAATCCTCGATTTTGGCAGTCTTTTCGTATCTTCTATAGAGATACGAAAGGACCGTGGTTTTACCTTTCGAATTTTCAAATAGATTTATACGGTCGACACAAGTGGCGGAACTTATTGCTTCATGTTTTTTTTGAATTACCTGAACTTGGTAGAGAAGCGTTGACAAATAGTTCATCGTGCAGATTCCTGAGAAGGCTAAGGCAAATTTATTTATCTGTTTAACTACTTGTAAATAAGATTTTCTCATTTAATACATTTTTAAAACCCTGGTTGATGCTCGAAATCCATTCATAAAGCTCGGAATATATCAGAATTATAATTCAATGATATTTTTTGTTTATAGTTGATAATTAAACAAATATGAATTGATTTGATATTTTGGTTTGCTATTTTTTGAAAGTCTTATCACCCCAAAATTGAATTACCTTGATAAGGTCATTAACCCTCATTGGCTTAGTAACATAGTCGTCCATTCCTACTTCCATGCATTTTTCTTTGTCGCCCTGCATTGCATTTGCTGTCATAGCAATGATGATGGGTCTGTCTTCTTTTCTGTGTTCCACAATAATACTTGTTGCTTCGTAACCGTTCATCTCGGGCATCTGGATATCCATGAAGACCAGATTGTAATTTTTTCGTTTAAGCGCTTCTAAAGCTTCGAGACCATTTGCAGCAATATCCGTCTTATATCCCAATAATTCAAAGACATTCCGGATTAGTTTCTGATTGATCAGGTTGTCTTCTGCGATTAATATCTGAAACGGATACATCTTCGAGATTTCACTTAATTTTTCAAGATCAGGAGTATTAACGATCGCCTGCTTTTTAACAGGTGCTATCACTTTGAGTAATATTTCTACCAGCTGTGAATGCTTAATTGGTTTATTCACATAGTATGAAAACAATTTTTTTAATTCATCTGCTTCAGTATTAAAGCCCACAGACGTGAGCATTATTAAAGGCAACTGATCTTTTGATAATTTTTTTCTGATTTCGCGGGCAAGCATGATACCATCCATTTGAGGCATTTGCATGTCAAGAATTCCGGCATCGAAATTTTGCTTCTCAAGCATGGTCAGTGCTTCCTCTCCCGTTTCAAAAGCTGTGGCTTGTATTCCCCAGTGTTCGCATTGTAATTTGAGAATTTTGCGGTTTGTAGCATTGTCATCAACAATGATAACAGACTTTCCAGGAAGGCTTTGCAGCGATTTATATACTTGATTATTCTCCTCTGATGGAGTTGAATTACGGGTTTGAATAGTGAAATGAAAATCGGATCCAATTCCTTCCTCGCTGATTACCCATATTTTGCCATTCATGAGTTGTACAAGCCTTGAAGTTATCGCAAGTCCGAGTCCGGTTCCTCCATATTTTCTTGTTGTAGAGGCATCAACCTGAGTGAAAGGGGAGAACAAAGAATTAATTTTATTGGAAGGAATACCAATGCCGGTATCTTTAACCGAAAATTCAAGAACAACATCTCCATCTATTTGCGATACCATTGAAACGTAAATCAGAATATCCCCTTTTTCCGTAAATTTTATCGCATTACTCATTAAATTCATAATGATCTGACGCAATCTGAAACCATCACCATAAATATACTGATTCACAGACGGATCTATAAAGTAAATAATGTCAAGATGTTTTTCTAATGCCTTCGGAGCAATGAGATCAAGTACATCTTCAATGCAAAGTCGAAGATCGAAAGGACTCTCTTCCAACTCCATATGACCTGATTCGATTTTTGAGAAATCAAGAATCTCATTAATAATATTCATCAGACTTTCTCCTGAAGATTCAATAATATTTACATACTCACGTTGTGATGGGGTAAGTTCCGATAGCAGCAGCAAACTTGTCATGCCGATTACTCCATTCATCGGTGTCCTAATTTCGTGAGACATGGATGCCAGAAATTCTGATTTGGCGCGATCAGCCGATTTGGCCATTTCGAGCGCTACCTTTAACTCATCCTGCATCTTGTTGATAGCTATATTCTCCTGTTCCAATTTCAGTTTCTGTTGGTTGAATATTGTAATTAACCGGGCAATCTGGCTAAATTCATTTTTACTTTTTTCGAGAAATTTCAGTTTTGAAGTATCACTGTGACGCAAACTGTCGGAGATTATTTTTAACGGGCGTCTTACCCATCTGTATAGTATAATAAAGAATATAAAAATCAGGAAGAAAATAAAAAATACAAGAAAATAAAATACAAAATCGCTAACCTTGTGATAGTTGATCAGAACATTATTTGGTTTTTTAATAACCAAATACCCAACTTTTTTGTTCTCGTTGTTCAATAATTCTTTTGAAACGATTATTGAATCATTTTCAATAAGTTGAGGGTAAGTTGGTATCGTTTCTTTAAAATAAATATTACTGGCAGTATTTCGGGACAATACATGTAGAAAATTCAAGTTCCAGATTCTGCTAATAAAGAAAAAACCAGCTGGTGGCGTAACCCTTGCTGAATCCTGTGTTGGATGTATTGATGAGGCTGAAATTTCCAGAAGACCATCCGGAATCACCTGAAAATAGTGCATAAATCCTTTGTCCCGTATCGATTTGATGATAATGTCACGCGACGATTGGTTATCAAATAGGTCTGTTGATTGTCCTCCGAAGCCATAGACTAATTGATTATTGTTGTTATATACACTAACTGTATTCAGATTGAATGATTTTACAATGCTGGCAATATTATCTGCGGCCCATTGAGTATCCGGCTCTTTTAGATGTAAGATAATCTCATCCCATTTAGAATAATCTCTCACAATCTGATCGAGCTGATCGGATTGAATATTGATTGCCGTATTAATAAGTATGACCTGTTGTTCAGCTGCAGATTGAATAATTAATTTATTCTGCTGTTCCTGTGTTTTGCGAAAAAAAAACAGAAAAACAGCTAGGATTATTACCGAGGAGAAAAATAGAAGCAGTATTTTATTTCTGATATTCATATAGTTCTGATGCAAAAAGATTTATACTGATGACATTGAAATTAGCTTTCAATTGATTATTGATTTTGTTGTGTTTTTACTGCGCTGTGTTTCGTATGGATAAATTGTTTATTCGCACCTCTTATTTTCATCAGCGATCCGAACATGAGTAACATCCCTTTAGGAAGACTGGCCAAGGCTTTTAAAGTGCGGGTGTTGTAAAAAGCTCGTGGAATAGAAAATACAAATACAAGAATACAGAGCAATACAACTGAAATCCACAGGTAGATAAATGATGAATTGGTTTGGAAAAAAATATTTAACAAAAGAAATAATGTTCCAAGTGAAAGGACTCCTCCTAGCAGCAAGATTCTTGGTGGCTGAATAAATTGAATCGCTTTATCGAAGTAATCAATATTCCCTTTGGTTATCAAAGCTTTTAAAGATGAACCAAAATCCTGGCGAAAATAATGTAATTGTGCTGAGAGCCAGCGTCGACGTTGATTGCTGAAAACTTCAGCCTTCTGTACTTTTTCATCATATACCAAAGCATCATCAAGATAAGCTATTTTGTGTTTAGCTTTCAGCATTTTAAGCTCTATTTCCTTATCAAATCCACCAATTGCTGTTACCGATAACATCATCGTTTTGAAGAAGTCATATTTGAATGCCATTCCTGAACCAATGATTGCCGAAGAAAGGCCTAAAACGCGATGTCCTTTTCTGAAAATATGGTTGTTGATCTCTTCACTGGCAGCATCGAGAATGGCCAGGTGAGTGTCCATGTTTTTAGCTGTCCGGTGCCCTTGAACTGCCATATAATTCAGCTCTAAAGCTGCATTAACTTTCGATAGAAAATCGGCAGCCATCAAATTGTCCGCATCAAGGACAACCGCAATTTCATATGCGTCAGTCAACTGTTCCATTGCCCTATTTAATGCTTTCGACTTTGTACTTTTATCAAACTTCACTTCAATCACTTTAATCGGTAGTTGTCGCAGTTGTTTGATCGTTTCAGGTTGAAACGAGTCTGCAATAATAACAACATCATATTTTTCTTTGGGATAATCCTGTGCCAGAGCATCTTTAGCAACCTCGACAATAACATCATCTTCTTTGTAGCCGGGTATTAGTACGGCAATTTTTCGTAATGTGGGACTTGCAGGGTAGGATATTTGTTTGTAAAATAACCCGGCAAATGCGAACACGAAAATGTAAAGAGTCGATAGCAATAAGGCCGTAAATACAATGATTTGTATTACCTGAAATGCAGAATTAAGTGCTGGGTTCATTTTTTATATGAGTTAAGCGAGTATGTATTTATAGTGTAGGATTGATATGTATATTGCTGTTGAACAGATTCTTAATATGCCACATTGCCGCCTCGGCGTATGCTTTAAAATGACCTTTCTGTCGTTTGACGATGAATGTTAATGCATTTTTAGGAATCGCAATAAATACCTGGTAAAGAAGTGCGATCATATAAGCGAAGCCGTGAACATTGCGCCTGAGGTACAATAGTCGCGATCGGTTCATATAGAATGTTTTGAATGGTGAAAGCTTACCTGTGGACATCGACTCTTTGTGCATTACAGTCGAATTATGTACATACCACAACTCATATCCAACAGCCCTTATTCGGGCGCTCCAGTCAAGTTCCTCATAATATAGAAAATATATTTCAGCCATCAATCCTACTGTTTTAATTACTTCTAAAGGTATCATCATTGCAGCGCCATGTACATAATTGGTGAGTGCATCGCGGTCGAACTGCCCGTTATCTTTGGCGCCATGTCCGTATCCATGGCTGCGCATTGTATACGGATTCATAGGTGCCTGACCAGAAAACTGAATGGTATCGGGCTGGTAGAAGAATTTTATTTTTGGACTCACCGCCCCAATATTGTGGTTCGATTCAAGTTTTGCAACCAAAGGTTCGAGGAATCCGGCTTCAACCTCTGCGTCATTATTCAGCATTAAAATATATTTACCTTTTGCCCGCCGGATACCTAAATTATTTCCGCCGGCGAATCCCAGGTTTTCCTTGCTTTGAATAAATATTATTTCAGGATACGACATTGGGATAATTGCAGGATCATCGTGAGGAGAAGCATTATCAACCACAATAATCTCAATTTTTGGATAGGTGATATGCCGCAATGATTCCAGCAATGCACAGGTAACATCTGGATGATTGTAACTAACCGTAATAATCGAAACAAGTGGAATTTCCATGGCTTATTTTTACAACTTTACAATAACAGCCTATTTTAATTAAACCAATACTTCAAATGTAGCATTTTCAAGGAGAGGAGACCGTTATGGTTTTGTTTTTTGAGATGGCTTCTTTATCAAGTATATCTGTATTTAACATGATTGCCATTGAAGTATATAACAACATTCCGGTAGGCATTGTTCCTAATACTGCATTCCCATATGAAGCAACCATAATTCCAAACATCCCCGCAGCCAATGCAGATATTTTCATTTTTAATATTGGGTCTCTAATTTTGAACAATATCTGATAAGATGCTTTAATTAAGATATAAAACAGTATGAAAAGGTGCAGCATCAATCCAATTATACCTTGTTCTGCCCAAATTAAAACATACCAGCTGTCAGTAGCCACTTGAGAAAGAAATGCATTGGGTAGAAATTTCTTGGCCTTTACTCCGGCATGTCCAATGCCTCCTCCAAAAGGTCGCGTTGCGAGATAAGCTGCCAGTTTTTTTTGATTTTCGATTCTAACTTGAAGGGAAGGATCATTTAAATCGAAAGCTGATCGCATACGTCTTATTTCCTGGACATTATTGCCAATTGTTGTGTATTTAAAGAAGACGAATACTGTGACCAGTATAAGAATACCTGAAATCATGACAACTATATTTTTCTTGAGGAAGAAAAACAGGGCTAATCCGGCTAAAGGAATGCTGATAGCGTCACGTGTTCCTGACAATAACATACCGTAGAATCCCAAAATAGCAATTGTGATGAAGAAGATTTTTTTGCGAAGGTCTTTAAATGTCAGTGCTAAGATTGTAGCTACAACCGCTGAATAGGCCTGATTTGCACCAAACTGCCCGGCATCGCTTAAAAAAGAGAAAATGCGAAGTTTTCCGAAAAGTATGTGGGTTTCAGCAGCACCTGCATCAAGCCAGGCTTTTTCCCATGGGTCGACACCAATTGTATTTTGCATGATACCTTTTAGCGATACCAGTATGGAAAAGATTCCCCATAAATATAAGAACAGATTTAGTTTGTGGTTTGTATTAATAAAAATCAATGCAAGTGGTATCATTAAAACCATGTAAAAGGATATACCTCGCATTCCGGACATCCAGGCTGAAAAGCTACGTGATTCCGGATTCAATACTTCCAATAGCGAATAACCAAACCAGATAATAGCCAGGAGCGTCACATCCTTTTTTGCAGGTTTCCAATCAACCCGATCGTAAAACTTGTTAAATATCAATGCTATATATGTTAATATCAGCAACCCGTCCATCGCTAATCCAATTGGAAGATCCTCAATATATCTTCCCGATCCTAATAATACAAAACTAAGGGCAACGGCCGAGTAATAACCTATTACCGGGTAACGGAACAGAAAATTGAGGTAGGCTGCAATAAACGGTAACAGGATCAACGCAAAACTAATCGCAATTCCCATTCTGCTGATCAACAAAGCTGCAATTGCCGCCGTACAAAGCAGCGATGCCATATATGTTGGATTCGCCAACTTATCGGAGCCTGTTTGAATTTCAAATGGATTTGTCTCGCCTTGCATAATGGTTTGTACCGGATAATTTTGAAAATAGAAAGATTATGAGGTTTTAGATCTGTGTTCTTTTACTTTTTTATACATGTTCTGATAAAATTCCAGACCCGAAGAAAACATTCTTCGGTATTTGAGATGAATCTCTTTATCCAGGAAATAAAAGCCGACCCACACCCCGATAATTGTAAATAGGATCGAAGCAATTGCAACAAGGAGAAGCGATTTGAAAATAAAAACAGCTATCAAGTCGCCTATAATATTGGCAATCACCATAAACATTACTTTAATGAGATTTTTACCCGGTTTGTTGATACTATCAAGACCAATGCCAGTCATCCTGTCGATCGGAAGCAACAATCCATAAATTGAGAATATTCTCATGATGGTTACTGGATTAGCACCAGTAACCGGATCCGTTCCCAAATATTGACTGCCTCCTAAAAGTAAAACGAAGAACTCTGCAAAAACAAATGTCACCAGACAAATGAATACGAAGAGGTAAGTCATCGCTCCTGCATATGAATAGAAAAGATTTCTTACTTCATCGACTTTTCCCTGAACACTTGCTTTCGACATTTTTGGAAATGCTGTTGCAACAAAACTGCGTAGTGGAATCTGTTGTATTTCTGTTAGTTTCATTGGAATGCTGTACAACGCAACAGCAGCTGTTCCCAGTGGACTTAGACTAATGATTAAAGTGTCGGCACTCCTTAATAAATTAGATCCAATCAAAGTAAATGTGGTATATTTTCCAAAATCAAGTAGAACCTTGTTCGTGCGTTTTGTCGCTCGTTTTAAATAACGAAGACCATCCCAGCCTTTTATCATACAAATGATTGAAGATACCAGATTAATAATTAATTGAGCGATCACCAACTGCACGAGTGTCATTTCAAGAAAGAAAAAATTGATAAGCAAGAGCAGGAAAAAAACGCCGCTTTCAAAAGATTTGATAAACAATATTTTACTAAATTGCTGATCGGCCTGCAAAATGACTAACGCATTGTTATAAGGGAGGTTGATAAACGCGAGAATGGGATACCAGACAAAGAAAAGCTCATATCCGGCATTTCTGATAGGTACTTCGAAGAAATAGCTACATGTCCAAACAACGAATGCAATCGCGATTGTGGCAACCAATCCAATAAATCCGTTTGATCCAATAAACTTCAAACGTTCTTCATGCTCTACTCCTGATAAATATCTTATAATGGCTGTATTGGTAATGCCGAATCTGAACATTTCGATGAATGCACCAGCTGAAATATACAAAATCCATTGTCCGAATATCTCAACCGGAAAACTTCTGGCAAGCAGTGCAAATCCTGCAAAGCCAAAAAAAGCGATCATCAGATTTCCGGCTAATGAAAGAAAATTTGCTTCCTGTGTTATTTTTTGAAATGCAGTTTTCAATGGAACATTTTTTCGGTTTAAATTAAAATCAGCCTTTTTTGCTATTGAAAATACTAATTATAAAATTTTTGCAACCTGATTTCCTTCTCCTTGAACTATTTTTGAATTAAAAAATGGTCGTTTCCAATCTATTCTAAAGACGGTTTGAGGAAAAAAACTGGAAATAAACGATCTTTTTAGCAATCTTGTGGACCCAGCTTCTACTTTTAGGCAAATCGCCAAGCACTGATTCGACAACTTCCAATTCTACTCCATTCAGTAAAAATTGGGGAGTACGTGACGTCATTTTGGAAATACTTTCAATTGCACTTTGATCGGCCTCAGACCAAACCCTGTTTGCACGGCATACCATTAAAGGTAAATCAATTGAAGAAACGAGTTCCAAAGGATAAGGATAATACAGAACCGGAGGAATTTCGATCAATACATAGTCTGGATTGAATGGAAGTGAATGATTGTTGTTGATTAACAATTCTTTATAACTGGTCGTCCGATTGTAGTCTTCATTGATCTCATATTCAAAGTACTGATCTTCCGAAAGCGTTGATCCATATTTGCGTAAAAATTGACTTCGATCGTCGATTCTGGTATCCGAATAACCAAATAGCCAATTAATCAACGAAAATCTTTGTGAGGGTGTTTGACCTTCCTCCGAGGCTATCAACGCGCCTGGACAATAATCCCGAACTGTTTTTTGATGGTGTGTCTTTTCTTGCGAGTACCTGATCATGATCACCTTTTTCCCGAGTTTCCTTAACTGGGATGCGAGATTTTGTGCGATAACGGTCTTCCCTTCCTTGTTCGATGTACTAAAAAGAAGAATCTGATAGGCATTATTAAATTCTGTTTTCTCTTTTTTCAATAGCTCAATATGCTGCGCGATAATTTCAATTAATCGTTGAGTGATGAACTGAAAATTAAGCGCCTGCGGTTTAAGATAAATTTTCGGGAATACTCCCAATGGTAATAAATTGAGGATTTTAGCAGCTTTCTTCGGATTTTTTAATGTTTCATCAAAAAACTCAAGTGCCAGAATTGTTGACAATACGATCAGAAGACCGAAAAATGCAGCACCAAGAACCAGTATCTTACGTTTGGTTGGGTTGGGAGTAAGCGGGTAATAAGGTTGGTCGATTGATTTAATATTTGATGAAAGTTCAATATCCTGCATTTTAAGTTTTGCAAGATTCTGACTACGCAATAATTCGAGATATTCCTGTTCCGAAACCGATAATTCGCGCTCGATTCTTTTAAGATTTGCTCCGGCTGGAGCATAGATTTCGAACTGTTTTTGAAATTCCCGAATACGATTTTCCAAGACCGCAAGTCCGGCTTTTGTGTCTTCAAAAATTATCACATTTGTTATCCATTCATTTAGCAATGAGCCTATTGGTAGTCCTTCAGTCGTGTTGCTAAAACGGTAAAGTTCTCCAACTGCTTTTCGAATATCTTCCTTGATTTCCTCTGCCTTAGTCTTCAGCGAAGCGAGGTTTTGTCCGTCAGTGGTATTGCCATAACCAATTGTCTCAGCTGTTGCGATTTTAGTAGTTATTTGGCTAAGCTGATTACGCATATCAAGAATAGGTGCGCTTTCCAATTGAATTTTTTGCTGCTTTTCTAATTTTTCTTCCAATCGTTTAATGGCCGCTTCTGCACCTGCAAGTTTGATTCGCCTATTGTTATAATCCAAATCAAGTGCCTCTTTTGCCAGGGCAACAGCTTTACTCTGTTCGTCAAAGTTGATGATGTTATTGTCTTTATTAAAAGAGAGAAGTTTATCTTCACCCGAATTTAGCTTTTGATTCGCTTGGTTTACCTGATATTCAAAATATTTCATTACGGCGTCAGAGCGGTTCTCTTTTAAGCTTTTATAGTTTTTTATACAAACTTCAGTAAAAAAAAAGAGCGTCTGTTGGCATATTCCCGGATCGTCTGAGGTGTATCTTAGTTTGACAAGATCGCTATTGGCAATTCTTTGTACATTTACTTTTGAAATTTCATCAAGAGAATAGTGAGAACTGTCGAAATTCAGAAGGTTATACACAAAATTTGTATCACTGCTTTTAACCAAATCCGTAAGATTTTTCACCGTTTGTTCAAATGCCAAAGGATCGATTGATGCCGGTAATGTGCTCGAATCCTGAGAAAACCTGTTAATCTTTGAAAAAGAAAAAGCAATGGTCGTGTCAATTTGACCCACCGAATCCGGCGTTTCATTGGAAGTCTTCGCGTTGTTATCGGTTAGTTTTTCTATACGAAGGGTTTGTCCAGGATTGATATTGTTCTTAATCAGACCGTTAATCAGTTTGATTTGATCAACTGAAACGCCGTATTTACGGGATATGGAGTAAAGCGTCTCTTCATCTTTTACTGCATGTTCCAGATATTCAACTTTGTGTAAGTTTTTGGCTTGTGTGATCACGCTTTGAGAGTCAGATTCTGCTTTATTTAAAGTTTTGACTGATTGTGGACTCGACTTTACAACTAACGCATTAATGTAATCAGGCGTAATTTTTTTAACATACTCAAAAGACTTACTTGAAATATATCGGGGATCAGAATTAGGAAGCATAAGGTGTTGAGCCAACAATCTGATTGCTACTTCTTGCTGTGTCTCACGCGAATTGATTACATTAATGAGATTATCAAAGTCAGTATTAGTGGCAAAGTAATTAAGCGATTTACCCATCTCTACACTTGAACCGGAAGCGATTCCTGTATAAAGTGTTGTTTCAGAGGAATAGGTGAAGCTGGGGGTTTTAGTAAAAAAAACAACCAGACCAGCAAGAAGTATTGGAGTGAACAGCAAGATAACAAGATGCTTACGTAATAATTTCACCAGATCAATAATCTTCATCTATTGTTTTAGTTTATTAGTTAGGTTAAATTTCATTCCAACAATTTCTTCAAGAATCATATAGGCAGTACGAAAATCCATTTTGGCGCTTTCAAGTTCAGATTCTGCTCTTGATGCAATTTCCGATAGGCTCGAATAATCAGTGAGCGATATTGCTCCATTAATAAATTCTTTTTCAACCATTTGCATATGGATTCTGGAGGTTTCGGTATATTTTGATTTGATTTTTAATAGTCTATGTTTTATAATCAATTCATTGTACTGTCTGATTATCAACTGACGAAGTTCATTACGTTGAACCTGCGAAAAGCTTTGCGCCTGTTCGATTTCGGCTTTTGCAAGATTGATCTGATTTTTTCGATTAAGAAAATCATAAAATGGAATTCGAATGTAGGCACCAACACCATAGTTAGTTTGTGTATTTCGCGTTGATGTCAATGCCGGATTTTGGCCTTCAACCACGTTTGATGCAAAATTGTCAAATGTTCCGTATCTTACATCTGTCTGAAATCCAAAATCCCTGGTCCATTCTGCCCGATCGGATTTTAGTTTGTGTTCGTTGACAGTGATTTGCAAATCCCTGAATTTTACATAGGGATTTTTTGCGATAGCTGAATCAATTATTGTTTCCAGAGGTGGAAGCATCAGCTCAATGTTATCATTCAATAAATCCGGTTCTTTATTCTGCTGAGCAAAGCCCGGTAATTGATTGATCAAAAGAATTAAAATTAAAAGCGAACTATAAAAACGATGCTTCACGAGAATTTGTTTAAGTTAAAAATCACAATTTTACTTGCTTCATGTTGAAAATTACCTAAAACAAGTTAATAGATCGCACTGAATGCAAATATATTAAAATGCTTAATCAAACTGTATCCTTTTGAAAAAGTGCTGGTACTGTTCTCAATATTAATTTAAGATCGTACCAGAACGAATAGTTATTCCCAATAAAATGGTCAGCATATTCATTATCAAGCCTCATTCTTTCGTCTTCCGACATGACTCCACCTTTCCCGCGCAGTTCAACCTGCCATAAACCTGTTATTCCTGCCGGCGCAAGAAACCGTTTTGAAAGCAAACCACGGGTTAATAACTCCGCCTCGTACACGGGTAACGGCCGGTTGCCGACAATGGACATATCTCCTTTAATTACATTGATCAACTGCGGAAGTTCATCGATACTGGTATTGCGGATGAATTTTCCAACTTTGGTGATGCGCGGATCATCAACAATTTTAATAAAAGCCGATTTTGTTTTAGCTACCTCTCTTTTCTGGGTATTGTACCAGTAGTCACAGATATTATGAGGGCCAATATGAAGAATCGGGGAGCAGCTTTTCTCTTCCGATAATTTGGCGCATACCGGACAAGGTTTCGAAAAGTCGATTTCAGACTGCACTGATGCAGTTACATACTGATTTTTATCTTTGGCAAGTTTGTTCAATTCCTTATCAGCCCCAACCTTCATCGAGCGTAATTTATAGAAATCGAATGGTTCGCGTCCTACTCTTTTCGAAATGTAGTAGACTTTTCCTTTTGATTCAAGACGTATTGCCAGTACGATCAGCAATAAGATGGGTGAAAGAACAATTAATGCAGAGATAGCAACCAGCAAATCAAACATCCGCTTCGACAGGGGCATGGCATATTTAACATCCTGAAGATCGTTATTTACAAAGGGTACAAGCGAGTATTTATTACGGAATTCAACTAAAAATCTGATTCGCCCAATCATTTTTTCGGCAGATGGCATTGGAAGGACGAAGAAATCGTCAACCCGGCTTGTAAATGCCTTTTTAAACAGATCTTCCTTGAATTCATAATCAACCAGGATAAAGGCCATCCGGTCATATTCAGGTCTGTCGCGAAGCCATTGATGCATCTCAAAGCCTTCACCACCCGATATTGCCATTTCAGAAAGAACTGCATCAGGCATATTTCCCGATTTGAGATAATTAACCGCTTCCAATGCATTCGTCTTGTGAATAACGGAAACTTCGGTATGTGTCCTCAGTTCATTAATTCCTTCGGAAGAGCGACCGATATAAAGAATTTTTAATATAAACGTTAAATCCACCTCCTTGGGTGGTGGTAATGTTTAAATGGCTATGCCTGAAATTATTAATTTGAAATGAGTAGTTTTAAAACTCTGTCAATTCTAATTAATAATTAAG
>Ga0075525_10000064_pt1 | contig 40960 bp, 32 predicted proteins | sample NGEPertwo_FD_74795 | JGI IMG/M metagenome (GOLD analysis project Ga0075525, IMG submission 74795) | Arctic peat soil microbial communities from the Barrow Environmental Observatory site, Barrow, Alaska, USA - NGEE Permafrost154B-two | ecosystem: Environmental > Terrestrial > Soil > Wetlands >...
TTTGTAACTTATTTGCTGAATGAATATTTCATAAGTGAATTCAAGTTTGATTTTGGGTTCATGAATATTTTTGTAAATGCAATACTGACAATTTTGTTTCTCATCATCATTAAAAAGAAAGCATAATGGAACCGAAAATGGAAATTGTTAATCTTCTTACAACCGATAGTCAACACATTGCAGATTGTGCAATGATGATGTCGAAGTCGGATCCCTGGATTACGATGGGGATTGATTATGAACAATGTCTAAAGGCATTTAAAGGGAAATCTAAAGAGATCTGGGTGGTCGAAATTGACAAAGAGGTGGCTGGTTTTGTAATTCTTCAAATTGGTGGCACCTTCAAAGGATACATTCAAACGATCTGTATTGATGTTGTTTACCGTGGCAGGGGAATCGGGAAAAAACTACTGCAGTTCTGCGAAGAGCGTATTCTGAAAATTTCACCCAATATCTTTATTTGTGTATCTTCATTTAACGATAGGGCAATCAGGGTATATAAAGAATTTGGTTTTAAACTCGTTGGTGAACTGGACAATTTTGTAAAGATAGGGTTTACGGAGTTATTGTTCCGCAAAACAGTTGGGCCGATGATGGGATATCAGATTAATCAATGAAATTATTTTAAAATAAGAAAGGAAGGCTTTTTTCAGATTGTTATGTTTTTACCATTGCATGTTTCTTCGTAAGTCAAACCAATTGACGAATATTCATGACAATTTATATTGACGATTATCAAAAACAACAATTGTAGTTACTTGTTTATTTAGAATAATTCTTAACAAGTGTGAAATCATGAAACGGGGAAAATTTATTTTGACTGCTTTGGCATTATATCCATTATCCACTTTTTCAAAAATGGTAACTACAATGAAATCTATATCAGCTAATGGCTTTAAAGTAGCCGCCGGTGAGGCAAGATTTGGTATACACTACAAAATGAAGGGTGTTACCCTCAATATGTTGGATGTGAAAATATCATCTAAAGATACGAATGGGGAGTTAGCGGTATTCGAACAGACTGGTTTTACACCCCATGGCGGACCTCCATTACATATTCATCCCTTCCAGGATGAGTATTTTTATGTCCTCGAAGGAGAATATCATTTCCAGGTGGGTGATGAAAAGTATGAGCTGAAAACGGGAGACACGATATTCCTGCCACGAAATGTTCAGCATGCTTTTGTTCAGCGGACGGAAAAGGGAAGGCTGATTGTATCGTATAATCCGGCCGGAAAAATGGAAGACTTCTTTAAAACAACAGATTCGTGGACTTCTCCACCGACGATGGCTGAGATCACCAAAGCCTTCGAAGATCATGATATGAAAATTGTTGGGCCACCGTTGAAAGTGACCTGATATGATGAGTTAATTTGTCATCTTTGCAAAGATATTGATGAACAGATTTTTGAGAGATGCTATTCTTTCAAGTCATCGGTTTGTCTGGTATCGAAAAGTCAAAGCAATTCATCGTATGCCGCGTAAGATTCAGAATAAGAGAGAACACCCAATCGTAAAACCGGGATTACATCCGCGCAACAGGCATCGCGGGCGGTATGATTTCAAACTGTTGATTGGTATTTGTCCTGAATTGGCTCAATTTGTAAAAATGAATGCATACAATGATGAATCGATTGATTTCTTTGACCCTCAAGCGGTGAAGATGTTGAATAAGTCTTTGCTGAAGTATTACTATGACATTGATTACTGGAATATTCCTTTTGGTTATTTATGCCCGCCCATTCCTGGCAGGGCAGATTACATCCACCATATTGCGGATTTATTGGGGAGTTGTAACCATGGGGAAATCCCAAAGGGATATCAAATAAAATGTCTCGATATTGGTGTAGGAGCCAATTGTGTTTATCCCATCATCGGGAATAAAGAATACGGCTGGTCATTTATTGGTTCCGATATTGATCCTGTTTCGATTGAATCAGCCAGCGAAATTGTTACGATGAATTCCATTCTAAAAGGAAAAATCGAATTAAGAATACAAAACAATTCCAACGATATTTTTAATGGTATCATTCAAAAGGACGAACATATTGATCTGACGCTTTGCAATCCACCTTTTAATACATCATTGGAAGCTGCTCAATCCGGAACGCTGCGAAAATTGAATAATTTGAATGCCAGGAGAATTACAAAACCGGTTTTGAACTTTGGCGGAAATAATCGCGAATTATGGTGCGAAGGGGGAGAGGAGTGGTTTGTAAATATGATGATCCTTCAAAGTAGACAATTTGCAACTTCGTGTTTTTGGTTTTCTACCCTCGTTTCCAAAGAATCTAATCTAAAAGGGATATTCGAGGCGCTCGATAAATCGGAAGCGATAGAAGTGAGAGCAATTCCAATGGGGCAGGGAAATAAAATTAGTCGTGTTGTTGCATGGACTTTTCTCACCCGCGAACAACAGGTTGAATGGATCAAGAGAAGGTGGTGAAATTGAAAAAATGGGGAGTACCGTATTATTTTTTTTCTGCAGGATTTTTGTATTTAAATTTGTTCTGTTTATAAGGTTTTAAGGAACTTCAATTCTGTCGTTGAAATGGGGCGTATTATTATGAAGTTCAAATGATTTTAATGTTCATATGAGAAAGCGTATCCTGTTTCTATTTATATTCCTTTTATTGATTTTCATCAATCAAACGGCATTTGGAATTCCTGCATATCCTTTTCCGGTGGCTGTTATTCAGCCGGATGGGACGAAGATTGTTATTATTCAAAAAGGTGATGAGCATGTAAAATGGGCTCAGACGATTGATGGGTATTCAGTTATGCGAAATAAAAGTGGCATTTTTGAATATGCTACGCTTAGCTTAGCAAATGATATGATTCCTTCCGGGATTCCGGCAAAAAATCAATTGGAAAGAAGTTCTTTGGATGTTCAATTCCTGGGTAATATCAGGAAAGGACTTGTTTATTCAAAAAGCCAGGTAAATAGGTTGAAAAGTATATCGGATTTGTATCTGAAAAGTGCGCAGAAAGCATTTCCAACATCAGGTTCACGTAAGCTGATTTGTATTTTGATTGGATTTACAGATAAGGCTTTCACAAAAACAAAAGCAGACTTCGAAAACCTATTTAACCAGGTCGGTTATGTAACAGATGGAGCAACAGGAAGTGTTTTTGACTATTATAAAGAGAACTCATACGGCCAGCTTAATTTGTCGGTGACAGTAGCCGGTCCATATGTCGCGGCACATAATATGGCCTATTATGGTGCAAATAATGCCAGTGGAGATGATACAAATCCAGGCGCTTTGGTTACCGAAGCCGTGACGCTGGCAAATCCTTCCGTTAATTATGCCGATTTTGATAATGATGGTGATGGCTCAGTTGATGGGATTTGCGTAATTTATGCCGGTTACGGCGAAGAAAATACCGGTGTCACTCCGGATGCTATCTGGGCCCACTCTTCAGCTATAAATCCTTTAACACTTGACGGTAAAATTGTCAGCAGGTACTCGGCTTCGCCGGAGCTGAGAGGGAACAGCGGAACTGGAATAACGCGAATTGGCGTAATATGTCACGAGTTTGGTCATGTAATGGGTGCTGCAGATTATTACGATACCGATTACGAGGAAAATGGCTCATACGACGGCACAGGTACCTGGGATATAATGGGCGGTGGAGCATGGAATAACAATGGTGTAACACCAGCACATCACAACCCATATACTAAAATATACACATATGGATGGGCAGCTATAACGACTTTGGCTTCAGGTGTCAATACAACGCTTAATAATGCAGCTCAATACAGCAACAGTTTTTACCGTATAAATACGGCGACATCAAATGAGTATTTTCTGATCGAAAACAGGCAAAAACTAAAATTTGACAGTTATATTCCTGGACATGGAATGATTATTTATCATGTTGATGATAATTATATCAGCACGGCTGCAAACGGAATTAATACAGGAAGTCACCAGGGCATGTATCCAGTCTGTGCAAATGCCACCGGACTACCACCAGCAGTTTACGGAAATATAGATAGCGGCGGTTTACCTTTCCCGGGAACGGCTAACAAAACATCTTTTACCGATATTACGATACCAAATATGCAGTCATGGAGTGGAGTTAATACTGGCATGCCAATCACGAATATAACAGAGAATGTTATAAATCGTACAGTATCATTTACTGCCCCGATCATTCCTGATCCACCTTCAGCTTTCGTTGCAAATCCGGCTACAAGTATAGGCCAGACAAATTTTTCCGCTAATTGGAATGCCGCTGCCACAGCAAACGGCTATCGTTTGGATGTTGCTACTAATATTGGATTTACTTCCTTCGTTGTGGAATATAGCGATAAAGACATTGGTAATATAACCAACTTTAAAGTTACCGGATTAAGCGCCAGGACGCAGTATTACTATCGGCTGAGAGCATATAACTATGGAGGATTAAGTAGCAACTCAAATATAGTCCAGACCATAACATTGTCCAGTGCTCCTGCAGCACCTGTGGAATTATCGGCTGTATCCTGCAACAACCTTATGACAATTAAATGGCGGAAAAATTCCGGTCAGTATGTTTCTCGTTACCGGATCTATGCCGGAATCACGAGCAATCCGACCGTTAAAATGGATTCAACCACCAGTATTTCTGATACTTTAAAGATTATTTCAGGACTTATCCCAGGTCAGAATTATTATTTCCGCGTTACAGCGGTTAACGATGATGGGCCCGAAAGTGTTTATAGCAGCCAGTCAACAGAAATAGTAAAAACAGGAGTTATACCAGTAATTAAAGCTAAATGGGGCGATGTGCTAATCTGTTCTAATCTAGGAGATTCAATTGCAAATTATCAATGGTATAAGGGAGGCACCACTATTGTAACTGCTACCTGGCAATACTATGCAACAGATAAACAAACCGGCACATACAGTGTAGAAACGATTGACCGGAATGGTTGTAAAAATCCTTCAAATACCATTTCAATTTCAGGTACAAAATCGCTTGTTCTCTATCCAAATCCTGCGTCGGTAAATTTTTCATTAAAATTAGATACTTCAGGGGAGGGTAGTGCAATAATCAGTATTATAAATTCATCCGGGATTAAAGTGATGGAATTACAGGCAGAATATGCGAACTTTGAACTAACCAAACAAATACCTGTCAGTAATTTGGATGCGGGAATCTATGTCGTTCAGGTAGTGCTAAACAGAAAGGATTTGTATACCACAAAGCTTGTTGTAAAAAAGTAAATGTCATATAGTGCAAAATACGATTAGAATGAAATTTAGATTTATATCGATATCCCAAATATTCTTTTTAGCACTTCTGTTGATCAGCTCTCAATTTGATGGTTATTCGCAGGAGGCCGATAGTACGGTTGTCAAGCCTGGATTGTTTGTTGGTATTAGTCTCGGACCATCTCAGACCAGTATTTCAAATGAAGGAACATTATCGGTTGCAAATCTTGTTTCCAGTTCGCAGAATTCTTTTGGCGGATCATTAGAGATTGGTTACTTTTTTTCGGAGTCGATCGGAATTTCATCCGGATTAGGTTTTACTTCTTACAAATCGCAGCTTACCCTTGGCACCTATCAAAACAATTTTAATACCGTTGATTCAGAAAATGAGGCTTACGAAAGGCGAGTTTCGGGGACTGACATTAAAGAGATACAGAACGTGGGTTTTTTAAGCCTACCAGTTTGCCTGGATATCCGTTTACCCTTGAGCAAAAAAATGAGTTTCTTCTTACAACCGGGTATAAATCTGGCGATTCCAATCACAAAAAAATACACCAGCAGCGGAACTTTTACCTACAAGGGGTATTATCCGGCATACAATGTATTGCTTGAAAATCTCCCGGCATATGGATTTCCAAGCAACGTAAATAGTATTACTAATGGAACGTTGGAAATAAAATCCATTAATATTAATGCCTTGGTTTCTGCTGGATTTGATTTTTCAATTCAGAAGAATATTCAGATTGGAGTTGGCGTGAGTTATAGTAAATCGCTGTCGAATATCTCTGACTATACTTCGCCTGACAAATTTCAGCTTTCATCAGATGTATACCTGATTAACAGCATGATGGGAGGAAGTAGTAAAGCAACCTTTCAATCTTTGGGACTGAATATCAGGCTAAGGTATTTTCTAAAGTCACCTCTCTGAAGTCAAAAAAAGCTTAAAGGCATTGCTAATAAATCGATTATAGATATCTTTTTAGATCTTGTTGCTCTTGAGTTAAAGGGAATGCTAAGTCCCCGGATATTGAATGAAGCTTTGTTACTAATCTAAAACTTCATAGATTACAACCAAATCGGATTTATGTTTCAGACTTATTTCACCCACTTTACGGCAATTAAATGATTCTTTCACTTTCTCATATGAAATACTATTAATTATGATCTGGCCCGGAACCGCTGCTGACTGCAAACGTTGGGCAGTGTTCACTGTATCGCCAAACACAGTATAATCTAGTCGTCGCAAACTTGCGTAACCAATATTGCCTGAAATTATTTCACCAGTGTTGATACCAACGGATACCTTTGGAATGAATGATATGTTTTTAGTCTTTTCAGTCAATTTTGATTTTATAGTGCTTAAATATTGTATCTTACCTTTGTTAATAAGTAAGTATACTTTTTGGTTAATTCAGGCGTTGTATAACGGATTAAACTAATAAAATTCTATCTTTAAATTTTAGTTTCTTGTTGGGAATTCACTTTATGCATAATGACTTATTATATTCTATTATTCCTTTGCCTTATTGTGTTAGTCTCCTATTTATTTGAGGTGACGAGTAGGTATTCAAAAGTTCCGGGAGTTATTTTATTGATGACAACAGGTTTGGCATTACGATATTTTGCATCATATTATGAACTGAATATCCCTGATCTGTCCATACTTTTACCTTTGATGGGTACTTTAGGTTTGATTTTAATCGTTCTCGAAGGGAGTTTGGATTTGACAATTAGCGCAGCAAAGAAAACCTTAATTACAAAATCATTCACTTCTGCAGCGATCTTGTTCGCATTAATTGTCATATTTTTTTCCTCCTTACTATATTATCAATTTAGTTGTTCCTTCCAAATATCGTTATTAAATGCGATCCCCTTTGCCATTATTAGTAGTGCCGTTGCAATCCCTTCATCCTTGCACCTTGATATCACCAACAAAGAATTTATTGTGTATGAGAGTTCTGTTTCTGATATAATTGGCATTCTATTTTTTGATTTTGTGCTATTTAACGAGTTATCAATAGGTACCGGACTTTTCTTTTTTACATTTGAAGTAATTGCGACCATTATCGTTTCAGTAATTACGAGTGTCGTGTTGGCTTATATGCTTCATAAAATTGGGCATCATGTAAAGTATGTGATTATTTTAACTTCTGTGATTTTAATTTTTGTACTTGCTAAGCTTATTCATTGGCCTTCATTAATCGTTGTTTTGATATTTGGCTTAATAATGAATAATAATCAATTTTTTCAAACTAATTATATTAAAAAGCGGATTGATTTTCAGGAATTTAATAACACCTTAAAATCCTTTAAGCAGATTACCGGTGAACTGACATTTCTTGTCCGGTCGTTTTTTTTCCTTATTTTCGGCTTTTACACATCTTTTGCTGATTTAATGAATCTTGAAAACCTTGCGGTCTCGGCGTCAATCTGCTTTTCGATCTTTTTATTAAGAGGTTTGTTTTTTAGACTTATCCTTCATAAACCATTGATTCCGCTATTTTATTTTGCGCCACGCGGTCTTATCACTATTTTATTGTTTTTAAGCATCCCCATAGATTTAAAATTGCCTTTTGTGAGTGAAGGTCTTGTAACGCAAACAATATTTATTACTATTCTTGTAATGACTTTGGGAAATATGTTTTCTAAAAGGCAAAAAAAAGAATTGTCAACAAAAACTGAGATTATAATATGATCAATTTGAATTATGGAGTAATAGGCAATTGCAGGAGTGCCGCCCTTATATCGGAGACGGGAAGTATTGATTGGTGTTGTATGCCCGATTTCGATTCTCCATCAGTTTTCGCCAAACTTCTTGATAACGAAAAGGGAGGATCATTTAGTTTTGATGTTGATGAAAGCTATGCTATCAATCAAAAGTATCTTTACCGTACAAATGTGTTATGTACCCAATTCAGTTCGGGACAAGATTCATTCGAGGTAATTGATTTTATGCCCCGGTATAAAACCACAGACAATGATTATTTTATCCCTGCCGAGATTTATCGCTATATCCGGCTTATATCCGGAGCTCCAACATTTAAGGTCAACTATCGCCCGTTGCTTAATTATGCGAGAGACGAAGTTTCGCATTCTATAAATGATAGTTATATAAGATCTTCCTCAAAAGTAAGTCCGAATGATTGCGTTTACTTATACTCAAGTTTAACCCTCAATGATATTTTGGATGAAAATGAAATTGTGCTTACACACACCCAGTTTCTTCTTTTGTCTTATAATCAAAAGTTAGTTGAGGTAGATATTACCAGGGTCTACCTGGAATATCAACGCACCAAAGTTTATTGGTTAAACCTGACAAATCGGACAAAAAAGTATAAGGAATATACCGAGGAAATTGTCAGAAGCGTACTGGTGCTTAAACTAATGACATTCCAATCTACGGGAGCAATTTTAGCAGCATTGACAACAAGTATCCCTGAAACAATCGGAGAGGTCCGAAATTGGGATTATCGTTTTTGCTGGTTACGTGATGCATCAATGTCTGTAGATACATTGCTCAAGATGGGTCATTACAAATCGGCTCAAGGCTTCTTAGGTTATATAAAGAGAATTCTTCAGTCTAAACACGATTCATTCCAGATCATGTATGGCATCAGAGGAGAACGTGCACTTATCGAAGCTGATTTACCTCACTTTTCGGGTTATAGTAAATCGACGCCGGTTAGAATTGGAAATGCAGCCTATTCTCAGCGGCAAAATGATGTCTTTGGTTACCTGTTGAATGTCATCTACCAGTATTATGTGTTTTTCCCGGGCACCCTCGACGAAATTGAAGAAATGTGGGCAACAGTCCGAAATATTGCCCGCACCGTTTCCGAACAATGGGGAAACCCGGATAAAGGGATATGGGAAATACGAAACGATGAAAAGCATTTTGTCTTCTCAAAGGTAATGAGTTGGGTTGCAATGGACAGGGCAACCAAAATCGCTGATTTGCTGAATAAAAAATACTATGCAGAAATATGGCAAGGAATCGCAAATGACATTAAAGAAGATGTCTTAAAAAATGGCTGGAAGGAAGAGCAACAATCATTCACCCAAACCTATTGCAATTCGGATCTCGATGCCTCATTACTGCTAATGGCCGAGTATGGTTTCATTGATGCGGATGATATAAAATATAAAATGACGGTAATTGCCGTTAAAAATGCCCTCTTTTATAATGGATTAATGTATCGGTATATCAATTCTGATGATTTTGGTAAACCAACCTCTTCGTTTACGATATGCACCTTTTGGTTGATCCAGGCATTGTATAAAATAGGAAATACCGGAGATGCCAAAATCATTTTCGACAATCTATTAGCATGTGGAAATCACCTGGGACTTTTCAGCGAGGATATTGATTTTGCTTCAAAACGGCTATTGGGAAATTTCCCGCAAGCTTATTCTCACCTGGCATTAATTAATACGGCAAGGCTGTTTTCGGAAGAGAAGTCTATTTCAAAATTCATTAAACCATAGCCTCTTGAATATAAATGAAATCTAACGATCAGTTTTATCCAAAATTGCAGGATTTAAATCAATATTCGAATTGATCCTTATTTTTGCGAATGAATCCGGGTAATTCTCGTTGATAAAATCAATGAGTTTCTCCCTGATATTAGTCCTTAAATCCCAATTTTTGGATGAATCGCTGCTGCTTAGTAATACTCTCATTTCTTTAAATCGTTCGGTTGAGTTCGTTACCTGAACATTTACGGTTCGCCCATCCCAATCGGGATTACCCTTCAGCATATCAGGCAAAACAGTTCGGATTCTTTCGACTGGGAAATTGTAATCAACGTATAAAAAAATGGTGCCTGTAATATCCGCGCTTGACCGTGTCCAGTTTTGGAATGGTTTTTCGAGAAAAAAATTCACGGGCAGTATCAGGCGTCTTTCATCCCATATTTTAACAACCACGTAGGTCAATGTAATCTCTTCAATATGGCCCCATTCTCCCTCTACAATTACGACATCATCAATTGTGATAGGCTGAGTAATGGCTATTTGTATTCCGGCGAGGATCATCCCTATGCTTTTTTGAGCGGCAAATCCGACGATAATACCAAGAACTCCGGCAGAGGTCAGTAAACTTAGCCCGACGGTTCTTGCCGCGTCAAATGTTAGTAGCGCTACAGCGATGGCAATTGTTATAATGATTGAACTGGCAATTCCTCCAAATACATTAATCCGGGTTAGCCTTTTTCGTGCATTATGGTTGTCGGAAGTACTGACATTTAGCTTACTATTTAAATAGTAGGTACCTGTCTTAACAAACTGAATAGCAATCCATGAAATTGCGAAAATCAGCAATAGTTCATTGATATGCTGCAGATAAGGAAAGAATGGAAATTCGCTGAGAAAAAGGTGTGTAAATAGTTTTAAGAGTACCCAATAAACGATCCATAAGGCGGGAATTTTAAATAACTCTAGGATGAAGCCATCGAGTTTACCCGGAGCTTTTGATACTTTCTTTTTGAAAAACCGAAACAGGTGTGTGTAAACGAAAAATACGACTACAAGTAGCGCAATAAATGAAAATGATTCAATTATCAGATTTATGGTTTCATTTGTAAAATTCTGATTCATAAGCCTATTTATTAATCTTGCTCAAATCTACCGAAATTTTTGTTATATTTGTGTTTCATCGGAATTACTTTTACAATCAAGCCATTTAAAAATATCGCATAAAACTTTATCCATATGGACAATAAAACACCGTTTGACAGGTTAGTAATTGCTGCCTATCGCTTACCATTTAAATTAAGTAAGACAAGGAAAGGCTATAAAGCCATTCAAAATTCAGGTGGTCTTGTTTCTGCGATTCTCGCTTTATCCGAAAACTTTAAAAACAGCAATAAAGATTTAAAGAACAGTAAAATCGTGTGGGCAGGTATTGCCAATGATTTACCCGGTGATGCAACCCCTGATAGTTTTGAAAATGAGAATTTTGATATATTACCGGTCACAATTGATAATGATGTAAACGACTTATATTACGGGGGATTTTGTAATGATCTCATCTGGCCATTGTTTCACTATTTCCCAACGTATGCTGTTTTCGACAACGACTATTTTAAGGCCTATGAGGAAGCAAATTTAAGGTTTTGCGATGAGCTTGTAAAGACGATCAAGCCCGGTGATTTTATTTGGATACACGACTACCAGTTAATGCTGCTACCCGAAATGATCAGGAAAAAAATGCCTGAAGCGACAATTGGTTTCTTCCTGCATATTCCATTCCCATCGTTTGAATTATTCAGATTATTGCCGCGGCAATGGCGTGAATCTGTAATCAAAGGATTGCTTGGCGCCGATTTGGTCGGATTTCATACGCACGACTACGCACAGAATTTCATTAAGTCGGTAAAGCGAACAACTGGATACGAGTGTCATCAAAATACGATCTATACGCCAAATAAACTTGTAAAAGCCGACGCCTTTCCCATTGGGATTGACTATGACAAATTTCATGATGCATGTCTGAAAAAACAAGTATTAGCTGAAAAGGAAAAACTCAAAAATAATCTCTTAACGAATAAACTGATCTTTTCTGTTGACCGGCTCGATTACTCAAAAGGGTTGTTATTAAAGCTTAAAGGATATGAAACATTTCTAGAAACCTACCCCGAATGGCGGTCAAAAGTAGTATTCAATATGGTCGTTGTCCCATCGCGTGACAATATTGATAAGTACAGGAATATGAAAAGGGAGATCGAATCAACGGTAGGGCGGATTAACGGAAAATTTAGCTCCCTGTCGTGGCAGTCGATCATATATCAGTATAAATCGCTGACATTTAATGAGCTGGTTGCACTTTATGATTTTAGTGACGTCGGGCTGATTACCCCGCTTCGCGACGGGATGAACCTGGTTGCAAAGGAGTATGTTGCCTGCCAGGTTGAAAACAATGGAGTACTCATTCTGAGCGAAATGGCGGGTGCTGCAGCAGAGTTGAACGAAGCGCTTATTATAAATCCTGTTGACAATATTGAGATGGCGGAGGCAATTTTTAATGCCCTTGAGATGAAACTGGAGGATAAACAAAGCCGTCTCGAACGGATGAAAAACAGGATTTCGAACTACAATGTTTTCACGTGGGCTTTCGATTTTTTTAACCAGACCTACGACACTAAAGAAGAACAAAAAAAAATGCGCGTCAGATTTGTCAATCCTGCTATCACGAAGCAAATTGTTTCCGATTATCAAAAAGCGGAACGCCGGATACTTTTTCTCGATTACGACGGGACACTTGTCCCGTTTGAGAAATATCCCGAAATGGCCATAATTTTAAAAGAGACACGGGGAATTATTAAGAAATTGTCAAAAGATCCTAAAAACCAGGTTGTGATCATCAGCGGGCGGGATAAAGAATTTCTCGAAACACAATTTGCAGGAATTAATGTCAATTTGGTTGCCGAGCATGGTTATTTTATTAAGAAAGGTTACGACGACTGGGAAACCGCAATCACGGGCGATGAACAGTGGAAAGAAGCTGTTTTGCCCATTCTAAATGAGTATGTAAGTCGTTGCAACGGAACGTTTATCGAAGAAAAGACGGGAAGTATTGCCTGGCACTACAGGAATGCGGAATCTGATTTTGCACAGTTGAGGCTGCACGAACTGAGGGACGATCTTGCAGAAATCATCCGTCATAAAACGGATTTTGAAATTCTCGAAGGGCATAAAGTGCTGGAAGTAAAAAGCGGGAAATATGATAAAGGACAAGCGGCCATTGCGTTGATAAACGGCCAGGATTTCGGATTTATTTTTGCTGCCGGCGACGATAAAACCGACGAATTTCTGTTCAAGGCACTTCCCGATTCGTCTTATACGATTAGAGTTGGCCTCAGTCCCTCATTCGCAAAGTATAATGTAACCAACATTTCCGAATTATTGAATTTGTTAGGGGTAATTGACGAATAATCTTCAATTATGATCAGAATTCGTAAAATATCCAATCCCTATCTCGAAGTAAATACGCTGAAGATGGAAAAGGTGAAGCGAATTATTAAAACCCACTTTCCTCTTGTTGCAGAAAAGAAGATAGAAGAGATTGAAGTCCAAATGATCGATCCGCTTAAATATAAATATCAGACGTCACTTTTTATTGCTGAAGATATTCATGATACAGTTAGGGGATTTGCACTTATGTCATACATGTCTGACCTAAGATTCTGCTTCCTTGATTACATTGCAATATCACCTGAAAAAACTTCATCCGGGCTGGGAAGTGCAATTTATGAAAGACTAAGGGAAGAGGCTGAATCATTGGATGCCTTTGGGATTTTCTACGAATGTTTACCAGATGATCCAAAACTTTGCGGTGATGAGGTGATTATCATTAATCAGAACCGGAAGCGACTCGCTTTTTATGAACGTTTCGGAGCGAGGCCAATCGCAAATGCCCGCTATGAAACCGCCGTTAATCCGGGGGATGATTATCCCCTATATCTCATTTTCGACGGTCTTTCCAAGCACGATAGCCTACCAAATTCTTTGGCCCGTGATATTGTTAACGCAATTTTAGACCGTAAATACGGCGACTATTGTCCCAAATCCTATATTAAAATGGTGATCGACAGTATACAGGATGATCCTGTAGTATTGCGGCCACTTCAATACACACGAAAGAAAGATCTCAGCCTATACAAGACACCTTTGGAAGAGAAGAATAAGATATTATTGATTGTAAATGACCAGCATATTATTCATCATATAAAGGAACGAGGCTTTGTTGAATCACCGGTTCGGGTTAAAAGCATTCTAAAGGAGCTCGATAAATCGGGTTTGTTTCGATATGCAAAAGTGATCGAATATCCCGATAAATTTATACTGGAGGTTCACGATCGTAATTATTTTAACTACTTCAAAAAAGTATGCCGGAGTCTCCCTAAGGGTAAATCGATATATCCTTATGTATTTCCAATTAGAAATGTTGCCATTGCACCAAAAGATTTGTCGGTAAGAGCAGGTTATTATTGTTTCGATACATTTACTCCTCTAAATCAGAATGCTTTCATAGCTGCCCGCGCCGGAGTTAATTGTACCTTAACGGCAACCGATGAAATAATTGGCGGGAGAAAGGTTGCTTATGTCCTGACAAGTCCTCCGGGCCATCACACTGAAAGGTCCGTCTTCGGAGGATTTTGTTATTTTAACAATTGTGCCATAGCTGCGAATCGATTTAGTAAATTAGGAAAGGTTTCTATTTTAGATATAGATTTTCATCATGGAAACGGACAACAACAGATTTTTTATGCGCGCAATGACGTTTTAACCATCTCAATTCATGGTCATCCCTCATTTGCTTATCCATATTTTTCAGGTTTTTCGCACGAAAAAGGCGAAGATACAGGTTTGGGTTTCAATGTTAATTTTCCTTTGCCCGAGAAAATCTCCTATGAATACTATACAAAAACACTTGGAAAAGCATTAAAACTAATAAAGGATTACAGGCCAGACTATTTAATTGTAGCTTTAGGACTTGATACGGCCAAGGGTGATCCGACAGGTACATGGAATTTCACGCCAGATTATTTTCTCAATACAGGCAAACTAATTGGCAGCTTAAAAATTCCGTCTCTAATCATGCAGGAAGGTGGATACAAAAGTCATTCCAAGGGTTCAAATGCACGGGCATTTTTCAACGGATTTTATCATTCAATCAGCGATACCGCGATGAATCGGGTAATTCAGGGATGACAAAACTGGTAAACCCTGAAAATTTCAAAAGGTAAAAATTCTGTTCAACCATTGACTAATGGAGAAATTAAGTATATTTACGAATGTGCTTATAAGTAGCACTGATTCTCCCGTGCAGACAATTTGGCATCTAAAACAGCTAAATTGTTTCCATTAATCAACGATTTAATTTCAGGGCAAAAAAAAAATTGTAAAAAATATATGCAGACAACAGATAAAATATTCTACGAACCTAGAAAGTACAATACAATTGAATTGTGGAAAGATGTAACTGAAGAACAATGGAACGACTCAACCTGGCAAATAAAAAATTCTATTTGCAGTATTGAACAATTAAAACAAGTTATAATATTAAACGAATTTCAGGAAAAGGAAATTGAAAGGACTTTAATCGCGTTAAGGAGCGAGGGAAAAGAACCATTGCGGATTACTCCCTATTACGCTACAATTATGCAGGCAGATCCATTCCATCCAACAATGTTGCCTGGCGAAAAGTCTGAAAATCGCCTGGATCCAATTTTCTGGCAAAGTGTACCTACACCAGCGAACCTGTTATTCCCTGATACAGGGTTAGAAGGTTCAATGGGAGAAGGAACAAGGAGTTATGGCGCTGCTTACCAGCGGTATCCTAACAGGGTTGCCCTTTTCGTAGCCGAAAACACAAGTTGTGCATCTTATTGTGTTCATTGCCAGAGGGCAAAATCATTAGACGGTACAGTTGAGGTAAACAGAATTGAGATAAACAAAGGATTATTTTATATCAGATTTAATAAAAACATCAACGAGGTACTTATAACTGGCGGCGATGCTCTGATGATTAGTAGAAGCCGTCTTAAATATATTTTGGAAGAATTAAGCAGTATTCCGCACCTTCGGGTTCTAAGAATTGCCACCCGGGTTCCGGTAGTAATGCCAATGGGAATTACCGATGAGTTGCTTGAATCAATCAATGAATCTGCAAATAAACTGAATGAAGGTGATGAAAAATATGTGTATTTTATGACTCATATCAATCATCACCATGAAATTACAGAAGATTTGGCACTTGCAGTAAAAAAAATTCGCAATCACGGTTTTACTATAAGAAATCAGACTGTATTCTTAAATCATGTGAACGATTATTACAAAACATTGGCAGAAACTTTCAGAAGAATGTTTTGGATTGGAGTACATCCTTATTATCTTTTGCAGTGCCATAAAGAAAAAGGAATTGTTCATTTTATTGCCCCAATCCAAATAGGCAAAATTTATATGAAACATCTGCAAGGTTGGATTTCAGGTATAACTGTTCCAAGATACGCCGTAAATGTTGAAGGTGGTGGCGGTAAAGTACTTTTAATGCCATCAGGACATGATACTTTAAATGATGAATCAAGTATTGATGATAAAATATCTGAAAGCTATGCAACGATTAGCACATGGGACGGTAAAGAGTTATACCGGTACGAAGCCCTTGGCAGATCTTCACGTGAAGAATTTGATGATGCGGTAAAAATAATGGATAAGTTTATTGGTCGAACAGGGGTATTCCTGCCAAAAGTCATTATTATTGACAGCGAAGGGCGGCATGTAGAAACAACGAACAGAACAAAACTGCCTGATATTACCCAATTAAAAAAGTCAACACTTTTAGGATACGATTTAAATGCAGATGATATGCCATTGACAAACCCTGCAGACATTGCGAATGAGTTGGAGAAACAATTTATTAAATCAAAGTATTACAATATTGAACCATAATAAAATAACAATGCATAAAAGTGTATTTCAAATTGAACGAACAAAGTATTCTCCGAAGATGCCAAAGGCTCTTGATGGCGTGGTAAAAGTTGTTGAAGGAGGAAAGACCGATTCAGTAGCTGATCAAAAGGAGATTAAGAAACTTTTTCCGGGAACATACGGAATGCCGATAATCACGTTTGAAGAGGGTGGAAAGAATGTTTCTTTTCCGGAATTTAACGTCGGCGTTATATTATCTGGTGGACAGGCACCAGGAGGACACAATGTTATAGCAGGATTATTTGATGGTCTGAAAAAACTCAATTCTTCCAATAAATTATATGGATTTCTCGGTGGACCTAGTGGTCTGGTTGATCATAAATACATCGAATTGACTTCCGAGATTATAGACGAATACCGAAATACGGGTGGTTTTGATATTATCGGATCGGGACGTACTAAATTGGAGGAGGCTACACAATTTGACAAAGGGATTAAAGTCTGTAACCAGCTGGAAATAAATGCTATTGTGATCATAGGTGGTGATGATTCAAATACAAATGCCTGTGTATTGGCTGAATATTATCTTCAGAAAAATACTGGAATACAGGTCATCGGCTGTCCCAAGACAATTGATGGCGATCTTAAAAATGAGATGATTGAATCTTCTTTTGGTTTCGATACTGCCTGTAAAACCTATTCTGAGTTGATTGGCAATATAATGCGAGATGCCGTTTCAGCTAAGAAATACTGGCACTTTATTAAGCTGATGGGCCGTTCTGCATCGCATATCGGTTTGGAATGTGCCCTGCAGACTCAACCTAACGTTTGCATCATTTCAGAAGAGGTTGCAGAGAAGGATCAAACTCTGGAACAAATTGTAGATGAGATTGCTGATATCATTACCACACGTGCCAGAAATGGCGAAACATTTGGTGTTGCGCTGATTCCGGAAGGTTTGGTGGAGTTTATTCCCGAGATGAAAGTATTGATCTCAGAGTTAAATGATTTGCTCGTTGAAGGTGAGACTGCGCATATCTTTCAGACACTTGACACGAATACGGAAAAGCGGGATTTTGTTATCGCAAATCTTACTTATGAATCATCCAAGGTTTATGCCTCACTTCCTACCCGTATTGCCCGTCAGTTAACGCTCGACCGCGATCCTCACGGAAATGTCCAGGTTTCGAGAATTGAAACGGAACGGCTTTTAATCGATATGGTCGAAAAACGCTTGACTGAATTGATTAAAAGTGGAATTAAAGTGAAATTTTCGTCACAAAACCACTTCTTCGGATACGAGGGACGATGTGCTTCACCGTCAAATTTTGATTCTGATTATTGTTATTCATTAGGTTATATTGCCTCTTTTTTGATCGGGAGCGGGAAAACAGGCTATATGGCATCAGTTCGTAATACCACTGCTCCAGCGAGTGAATGGGTACCTGGTGGCGTGCCGATCACTATGATGATGAATATGGAACGTCGTCATGGTGAAATGAAACCAGTTATCCAAAAAGCGTTGGTTCGTCTCGATGGTGCGCCATTTAAAACCTTTGCGTCGAAACGAGAAGAATGGGCTATTACAACCTCATATGTATACCCGGGACCGATTCAATATTGGGGACCTTCTAAAGTTTGTGACGCACCAACCTGGACGTTACAACTTGAACATACAAAATGAAACGTGAGTATCAAATTACCTTTTCAAATGAGAAATGAAATAAATCATCAAAATCGGATTTAAAACCAAACTGGCTACTTATTCATCATTATTGTTCTTCAAACTTATTCTTTAAATATTGGTTGACAAGAGCTGCATGTGTCTGATCTAATGTGTGATAACTAATTCTATAAATTGTGTAGTCTTTTTCTTCCTTTACAATATTAATTTTTGGTGTGTGATTAACCGATACCTGGGGCAGGAGAAATAATTCAATGATCAACTTTTTCTTAGTTTCCTCAATCTTTAAGGAAGACGAGATTTGAAGTAAAAGTTCATGACTTCTTATGCTTGCCTCAGGTGGTTGAATACGATAGATTTTGTTTGTTAATCTACTGTATGGTACTCTCGATATTTCTCCTGATTTGGATTCAATTTCAATTGATCGCGAACCAATTTTTTTTATGGTTCCTTCGAAATTTTGTGTTTTTATTAACTGGTTTATAGTGAATGGTTTTTCGGCTTTCAGAACAATTCCGGCCACAAAATCTCTAAGAAAATACCAGCTTATCAACAGAATCGGAATGAAAATAATTGCAAGTGAAATCAAACGATATTCATTCCAATTTCCGAAAAACCTATTGGTAACCCACAATGCATAAGCGATCCATGCAATCAACTCGAACAATGGAAATACTTGCAGGGTCACTCTGAACAATTCTTTCCCTGATGCAAGAGAATGCAGAGCCTTGTTTAAGGAGCGAAAAAGGAAAAATAATCCAAATCCAACTGCTATATAAATTATTGTCATCATTTATAATAAATTTTTTCGCTTAAGCTCTTCAACGAGAAACGGTTCCAAATGAAAATTTAAAGCGTATACACCTGGAAATTTTTCTTCAACAAGACCTGCCCGTAGCATTTCGCCAATTAGTTTTCCGGCTTTTCCTTCCTCCTCACGAAGTACCCTTGACAATTTGCTAATAGTTAACCGTCTATGTAAAACAAATTGGAGGGTCAATAGACAGATATCATTACTTAACTCTTTAAGCCGACTCGTATTAGGAATGATAGGCGCTCTGATGTATAGTACTTTGCTATTTGCTTCAATTATATTGCTTATCCATGCTCTTACTGTATAACCGGGATTTCCGCCACTCAGGTTAAAATATTGGTTAAAGAGTTTTGCATAGTCATATGCGTTAAGATCTTTTTCTTCTTTTCCGTTTAGCATGAAATGAAGCCCACCTGCCCCGTGTCTTTGCAAAATCATTTCTTTCAATTCCAGGGCATCAAAAGGATTACAAACAATATGGGCCAGAAAATACTTATCAAGATTGTAAAGTCGGTTTAAAAAATCGTAAGCCTGTGATCGGCAATTTATAATGAATAGGTGCTTTTTGCCATATTCTTCTATGAAAGACAAAATCTCATCCATTGCCAGCGAGCCTTCGGGAGTTCTTTCCCACCATAATTCAAAGTCATTGAAGATAAAAACCTGGTTTGATGGTAGCTGGTCGAAGAGCAAATTAATAGGCAGGTTGGTTTTCACGGCTTCTTGTATTGCCAGGTAGAGTTCCGCTTTTATAACCGATCCTGCAAAAGGAGCCTTGATAATATAGCATTGTGATTCGGGAAAATACTCCTTTGCAATGAATTTAGAGAGACTTGATTTTCCTGAATTGCGCTCACCTGTAATAAGTAACGCTCCTCCAAATCCCTTATGATACCGTTTGATGGCTATTCCCGTCTGCGTGATAGGATTCTTCATCCCCACCCATAATTCTTTGTTTATGGTTGAATTGCCTGCGAATAGGTTAGAGTAGTACGAAGGTATTTTTTTTGCAACTTCATCATTTGGCAATAATGTTTCCAATAATTCATGGATGGACTGATTGCTTATTTTATGCTCTTTCTCAAAAGTTGATAATCGTTTTGCCAGAAGCATACCTTCGCTACGTCTGTAAATTAAGCTAACCCATTGACTTCGAATAAATAGCCAGGAATTGATAAAGGTACCCGCTAATGTTGAATTAAGTTTATTTGTTGGTCGGCGTGCATCATTTCTTACGGTGATTGAGCCAGCTAACAATTGATTATTAATGAGTTCAAATGATTCTCCAAGCAAAGTATTCATTCGCTCAACCGCTTGTCGGTAGATTTCACGGGTAGTTGTCTGCTCTTGCTCAATCCTGACGAGCATCTCATTTACAAGTGATTTACGCAGATCTAAATTTTCCTGATTTTTGTTGTCGACTTCGGAGTGAAAAATATTTTCAAGATTGAAAACCGTGAAATGAACGATATCCCGAATGTTATTCAGCACATCATTGAACTTCTTTCCTATCTTATCCATTTCGACACGAAAATTGCTAATCAATTCTACACCAATAAAGAAACCCGCATGTTTCTGAAATTCAAAAATATCAAAGTCGTGGTCTGTAAAGCTCCCTTTTTCAATATCCGTGATAAACGCTGCCTTGCTGATTTCAACCTCTTTAGGCAGCACTTGTATCATATTCTGGATATCCTGGAAGAACATCTGGGAATCCATTTGTAAATCAAATACATAAGAAACATCAAGATTTTTAGTGAGATCTGTATTTTGAATGGGTTCTGACTCATTGCTTAATGATTCTGCAATTTTTCTTACCCGATCCAAAGGAGCAAAAATTCTGTCGGCGATTCTGATATCCAACTCATCGGTTTGTTTTGCCAGTTTAGTACTTATCCTGCCCTTGAGAGAATAAAGAATAAAACCGGTATGAATCATATTAAGATAATACGCCAGGTTCTTCGTCAGAAAAACATGTGCATGACCATCATCTGCATTTAGAGTATGTTTCTTTTTAAAAACCTTTTTATAGGTTTTGAGATTTGAATCTGTATCTGGATTACTTAGGAATGAGTTGATTTTTTCAAGGCTCAGGTACAAATCATTAAACGAATGAAGTAAAGTGTCGTTAATGCTTTGATCTATTTGTTGTTGGGTGATTTTGTTTAGGATTGCCGTCTTTGTTCTTTCCTCATCAAGATTAAATTTTAATGATGCTTGCCCGGGTGAAAGCACAATGGCATTTAATATGATTTCATGTATATGTACAAGGTTCTGACGAATAGACTTGAGATATTCGAATGACGCTATACCAATGCTCTGAAGCAATTCTTCATTGAGTTCTAATCTTTTATAATAAAGAAATAGAGCAGAAGGTTTCCATAAAGCGGTTTTGCGGGTAACCTGTTTGTTTAAGAACCTGGCTAGTGAACGTTTTTTAAATTTATTGAGTCGCGTAAAGAATCCATCATTTTTTTCAGTTTTAATTTCACGCCAATTGTACTTTACAATAACCATTTCCGGAACCTGCTCAAGCCTTCTTATTGATTCCAGCAAATATAAATGAGTGGCTGTATTAATTTGATTGTTTAGCAAAGGCAGCAACTCATTCATTGAGGAAATTATCAGGCTATCTGCCTGTGACAGGTAATCGCTATGTAATTTGTAGAAGGCCTTTGTGTCCGTAATATTATTTTTTTCTTTCAGTATTTGTTCTAAAGAACTGAATACCCATTCGTTAAGTTCATTTACACTTTTTAGCGAATCGTTGAAAACCATCGCCATTTCGGAAAAAGGTTGCTGCACATATTTCCTGTGTATTTCTTCATAATCTACAGCAATCCTGAATAATTCATTGGCAAGAATTTCTTTGTCCGGATAGGAAAGATTATCAGTTATTGACAATGTTGTTTTAGACTCTTTAAAATCAACAGGCGCCTGAACTTTCTGATTTATTGGTAAACCAACACTTTCGAATGTGCTGCCTGCACGAATAATCAGGGATGTTCCTGATTGAGATAATAGTTGGTTCAAATTTTCGTAATTACTCATCGGAGATATTTCCCCGCTAACTGCAAAGTCGAGAATGCTAAGGTCGGTATCCTCACTGTAGGATCTGATGATTTCATCAGTTGATTTCTTTTCAATATTGTTATTGATGATTTTTATACTTCCATGCATTCGGTGGTTATCGAGAACCTGACGGATGATTTGATGGAGATTATCACCAATTCTGCTTTCGTTGTTGATCAAGAGGATCCTGATTTTTGTACGTCTCCAACTGGGATCTGAAGTCATGAATTTAATAAGTGTGATGCCAAAATCGAGGTTTCCACTTGTTCCGTTCCACCACAAATCAATATTTGTTTTATTACCAAATCCTGTTTCTGCATTATAATTAAGGAAAACCAGATTAAAATCCAGGTTCTCAAGATTATTAACCATCCCGACAAATTTTTCTGGTTCGCTGGTATTCTTGCCCCATCCCATTAAAATAGTATTGGGTTCGAAACCAGTAAATCCATAAACACGACTGATGGTATCCATCCCTTCATAAATATCCTGGCATAAAAGGCGACGAGTATAAACATTGTTCCCCTCGCTGTCAGTCGTGGTTATCACATCTGCCGAATTAATAAAAAGATTTTTTTCGCTTTTCCCCTGAATAAGTTCGAAGTTGGTAAATATGCCGAGTTTTCCAACCAAAGATTGCCCGATGCTGACCAGATGTGGCCTGGCAGATACACCACCGCTAAATAAAATAATATTGGGTCTCCAGTTTCGTTTGTCTTTACCCTGTTTTGCCGATAACTTTGACAATCCATGTTTTACAACTGATGACCAAAAACCACCCCAGGTATCACCGGTTTGCAGCGATAACTCTTTCCTTTTTAAAAATAGAAACAGTGCTATCAGAATGGCTGAAGCAGCAATCATGGCAACAAGATCAAGTTCAATCATAACAATGAAACAAGCGGCTGCACCTATTAAACTTACCCATCCGGGGATCCTGAAGCTTGGCCGGAAATCGGAACCGGCCAGCGTTTCGATGGCACAAGTAAGGTTTAGAAAACCATATGTAATGATAAAAAAGATAGTGACTACACGTGCAATAACGTTAAGGTCACCGATCATGATGCCAACAAATGCGATAACAAATGTGAGCAGCAAAGCATTTCTTGGTTCATTTCCTGCTCCATAACCTTTCGCAAATATTTTTGGAGTAATTCTGTCAATGGCAGTAGCTTGCAGAATACGTGGCGCTGCCAGAATACTTCCAAGAGCAGATGAAAGCGTGGCGCCCCATATACCGGCTACAACCAGCGGAGAATAAAGAGATATCTTAAAAAGGACAGCCGGGTCCATTAACATTTCCCGATTCACGGTAAATGATAAGAATAATGCCAGAGCTATATAAACGATCAATCCAATCAGAATCGCTGCAATCGTCCCTTTGGGAATCGATTTTTTTGGATCTTTCAGATCACCAGACATTGACACCCCAGCCTCAAACCCGGTAACTGCCGGAAAGAAAATAGCAAACAGTGCTATCCAGGGTAGCGATCCTGTTATCGTCTCCGCCAGGGGAACTGCAGGTGCGAACTCATGCTTACCAGTAAAAACAGAAACCAGCGAGAGCATCATCACCGCCAGAATAATGAATTGGGTCTTTAATGCGAGGCTGGTGCTGATGAATGTGAGAATCGTAACAGATAAAAGGGTTAATGCTCCGGCAATCCTAATGTTATTAAGGGTTGGTTCAATGCCAGCCGAGTTAAGTAAAGTCTCGGCAAATCCAATTAGATAAAGGCTAACACTGAAAGATAAACCAATAAACAAGGCAATGCCAAGCGTGCCACCTATTGGAAGACCAAGACTGCGGGAAATGATAAAATAGGTTCCTCCCGTTTCTACTTTTTTATCTGTTGCGATAGATGAAACGCTTAGTCCGGTGGTGGCTGAAATAATATGAGCCACAAAAATAATTCCTAAGGTTGCCAGCAGACCGGCTTGCCCCACAATCCAGGGTAACCTTAAGTACATGATCACACCTAGAATTGTAAGAATGGAAGGTGTAAAAACCCCTTTGAAAACGCCGAATTTGTTTCCCTTTATTCTCATATTGTCATGTATGTATGCAATATTAACAAAAAAATCATTGTAATCCGATTTTTCCGGCCAATAAAAATGAGAAATAAATTAATGAATATTGCTGGGTATCGCAGGTTAATATAGCTTTAAAATACTGGTTTACTGAACTACGGAAAATTGCACAATAAATTACAGCTAAAAAAATAGTATATGAAATCTCAATTCCGAAGTGATACGAAACATAGCCTTCGTTCTCAGCAGTTATAAATATTTCTTTAGGATGAAAGGGGGTTACTGAAGACAATGTCAATCTCTTATAATTTTTGCTATTCAATTGTCCAATATTTTTCATGTAATAGCCTCATTTATCATAATCATATAATCAAATAATTATTTGCAGTTCATTGTTTTTTTACTATATTTGAGGGAATTGTAAAATTTTAAGCGATTCTACTATCACCAATTTTAAACGCATGAATAATAAACCTACCTATAATGAATTAGAGAAACAAATTTCAAAACTCACCAGCCAAAATGAAGTTATTCGATTGAATTCAAAATCAGAAGTTTCTGTTTCAAATAATCATTTGAAATTCTTATTTGATAATTCTATTAACGGATATGCTTATTGTCAAATAATTGCTGAGAATAATATTCCTTCCGATTTCATCTACATAGAAGTTAATTCTGCTTTTGAAAAACTTACACGCATACAAAATGCTACAGGTCGAAAGGCCTCCGAGGTATTTCCTCAGCTTAGAAAGCAAAAACCCGAAATTGTTAAAGTCTTTGGTAACGTTGCAATAACTGGTATCCCGACTAAATTTGAAATATTTCTTGCCCCTTTAAAGATATGGTTAACTGTTTCTGTTATATGCCCCGAACGGGATTATTTCATTGCAACTTTTATCAATGTTTCAGAGTCCAGGCAATTAGAAATAAAATTAAAAGAAGGTGAAGAAAGGTTCAGGCAGCTTATCAAAAATTCATTTGATATGATTGTACTTTTAGATTTAGATGGGAATCAGCTCTTTGTAAGTGAATCATGTGAAAAGATTCTTGGTTATCGACCCGAAGAATTAATGAGCATCCCTGTGATAGAACAAATGATTCACCCTGACGACCAGGAAGAAACCGTTTCCGGTTTAAATGCAATTATTAACAGAACAGGAACTGGTGGCGCGCAATACCGGCATCGACATAAAAATGGAAGTTGGGTTTATTTGGAAGCATTTGGTTCAAATCAAACTGATAATCCATTTATTAATTCTATAGTTCTCAATGTTCGCGATATTACTGAACGTAAAAACTTTGAACAGGTATTGAAAGAGAGTGAAGCCCGTTTACGTGAATTAATAGCCACTAGAGATAAATTTTTCTCCATCATAGCCCACGACCTACGTGGTCCATTCACCGGATTTTTGGGTCTTTCACAAATAATGGCGGAAGAATTGACCAGTCTGACAAAAGACGAGATTCAGGATATTGCCATGAGTATGAATAATTCAGCTGCCAATCTTTTCCGTTTACTCGAAAATTTGCTAACCTGGGCGCGAATGCAACAAGGGCTAATTCCGTTTAAAAAGGAAATAATTACATTACATCAAATTGCAACAGAAAGTTTAGAGCCGCTTAAAGAGTCTGCTAAAAAAAAGGCAATTTCAATAACTTACGATATTCCGTCTGAAATAAAAATTTTTGCTGACGGTAATATGCTTCAAACAATTTTCCGCAACCTGGTTTCAAATGCTTTGAAATTTACCCCCAAAGGCGGTATAGTAAATATTTTGGCGAAAACCGCCTCTGACAAAAGTGTAATAATATCCGTTGAGGATTCTGGTATCGGAATGAATTCCAAAATGGTTGATCATTTATTCAGGCTGGATATTAAAACAAGCAGAAAAGGTACCGATGGCGAACCCAGCACCGGACTTGGGTTATTCCTTTGTAAAGAATTTGTGGAAAAACATGGTGGCAAATTATGGGTAGAGAGCAAAGAAGGAATAGGCAGTATATTTTATTTTACAATTCCTTGTTGTTAGTTTTATGTTGAATGAATTTTGCGTAGTTTACCCGCGTTTATAAATAATTACCGGGCAGATAGCAATTTTCGATTGAGGTGGACTATATCTGGTTCAATATAATCGGAAACGAGATCAAGCTTTAATCTTCAACTATTATCCTAAATTTTAATGATAAAATCAAAAGACAAGTAAATTCTTAAAACTAAAACACAAAAAATATGAATGAATACTTTTCAAAATGGGCAGAGCAAATCTTGCCATGGCTACTTTCACATGGTGTTAAAATAGTATTAATTGTTATCGGAGCTTATTTCCTTAATAAAATTCTTGATAGATTTATTGAAAAAGCAGTTAGAATAGCTGTTGTTCCTGATAGTTTTTCATCCAAGGATGCAGAAAGGAAAAGGGAAGATACTTTGATTCATATTTTTTCCGCCACACTAAAAATAGTACTTTTCACAATTACCATTTTGATGGTTCTGCAGGAATTTGGTGTGATGATTGGTCCGATTTTAGCAGCAGCAGGGATCGTAGGATTAGCATTTGGTTTTGGTGGTCAATATCTTATAAGGGATATTATTTCCGGACTTTTTATTATTCTTGAAAATCAATACCGTATAGGTGATGTGGTTAGTTTTGACAATGTTAGTGGTTTGGTGGAAGAAATCAGTTTGAGAAAGACAACCTTAAGGGACCTGGACGGAACCGTTCACCATGTACCCCATGGAGAAATTAAAAAGGTTTCGAATCTCACAAAGGACTATTCCCGTGTCAATTTAGATATTGGAATCTCTTATAATTCAGATCTGGAACATGTAATTAGCGTAATAAATCAAACAGGAAATGGTTTAGCAGAAGATCCTAAATGGAGCGGATTTATCATCAAACCACCCCAATTTCTGAGAGTAAATGATTTTGCAAATTCTTCAATCATGATAAAAATATTAGGAGAAACCATGCCGCTAAAACAATGGGAAGTAGCAGGAGAGTTTCGCAAAAGAATTAAGATTGCATTTGATAAAGAAGGGATAGAGATTCCATTTCCTCAAATGGTTATACATCAAGTTGAAAGACCTGAACGCTATAAAGAGGATATTGAAATACAAAAAATGCAATCAGGATTACAAACCAATCAATTGGACCAGTAATGCAGTATTGTTTTTGTAATGATGGCTACCCGGTATCTCATGTATTGTTAGGCTTTCCTTTTTTATAAGAATATTTTTGAGATGAAGGTCTTCTTTTAATCCAAAAATGCAAACTATTGGTAAAGACGATTCGTTGATTTCAGGCCCAAGCTTGTACTTTCTTTTTTTATGCTTACTGTCACCGATCAGGTCGCCAAGATTGATCACAAAATCAGTACTTAATGATGGTGAAAGCAAAGCTATTTTGTTTAATTTAGCAAGAAGGGTAATTGGTAAACGTTTTGGAAGAAACGCTGCTACATCGGCACCAAATGAATAACCTACTATGATAAGCGAAGTTTTATTCCATTCTCTCATATAGTGTTGCGCCAAATGTTCGATGTCCTGTGCGAAAATATCAGGGGTTCGTTCATTTCTGAAATATTTTCGGGTATTTAAGGAAACAACACCATACCCGTCTTTTTCAAATTCTTGCGTCAATTTTTGGCTGAAGTCATTCCAACCACCATCGCCTGTGAGGTAAATCACTAATTTATTGTTGGTTCCTGAAGAGCCTGATAATTGTAGCGGAAGCTCTTGAACAGATTTTGATTTCTGGGTAGGTAAAGTCAAAGCACATGTTGTTGTTAGCAAGAAAACGCAGAATAATATTATTTTCATATTTATTTTGTAATGCGCAAATAGATTGCCAATGTATTTATAATCAGATCCAATAGTCTATTATGACTACATTCCCAAAGCTATAAAAAATTAAACAACACACATTACTAATTATTTGTCAAAATATCTTATTGGGAATCGTCCTTCAGTGCCTCAAATCCGGAAACGACATCAAATAGTTCTTCATCAATTGTGCTCTGACGCAAACTATGGAACTTATAGTTAAGATCGTCCAGCATTTCATCTATATTCTTCTCGGCTCGTTGCATGGCTGCCAAACGGCTCGCATTTTCGCTGGCCAGCGATTCAGCACAAGCTTTAAACAAAGATGTGAAAAGATAAGCATTAATTAATGCCAATAAGGTTGATTTAGAGTTACCTATAACCTCTGGTATTTGGTTTGTCGGCCATTGGAATTCTGCTATCGAATTTCTCCATTTTTCATCCAATGGTAATAATCGCTGGCTTATTGGTATATATCCTGCTCCAGACTTTGGTTGGTTATGAAAAATATATATATCATTAATTTCCCCGTTTTCCTGACTTTCTTCACTTTTAACCAAAATTTCCCACACAAGAGGGGTAATCGCACTAACAGAATTCGGAAGAGAAAAAAGTTTTGTAGAAGAATATCCAACATCAGCCAAAAGCAATTGAACACGTTCGCCAATAGCCCAGATTTCTTTCTTCCCAGGCATGGCCTTCAGCGTTTGAACAACAAAATTGGTAAGTGTGTCATTAAACTGTCCAACCAGACCTTGATCCGATCCAAAAACTATGGCACATACTGAACTTTCATTCTTGCTTTTCAGTACTTTCTTTTCGTTTGTAGTTTCAATTCTCTCCTCCCTAAAATAAGCATTGATACCTAAGGCAACAGTTCGATAGTAATCGCTAAGTGAACTAACAGCTAACTCGTATTGACCTATATTTGAAGCAGCCATAGCTTTCATCGTCTTGACAACAGATTTTAGATCTATTGCCCCTTCCAGCTTTCGGCGCAGGCTTTCTTGAGTTTCCATTACTTCTGGTTTTGTTTAGTTCCATTTTCATCCTGGTATGGGGCAAGAATCGTTCCGGCAATTTTCAGGATTGCTTCCCGGTCATGACTGTTCATATCCTTCTCTGAAAATAGTCGTTTCAGGATATCTCCAGGGAGTTCATCTTCAATTTTCTGTAAGGCAGCCTCCGCATCCTCCATTTTTTCGATGGGAATAGTATCAAAAAGTCCCCCGGTCAATGCAAGTAGGACTATTAATTGTTCCGGAACGGACATAGGTTGTAGTTCTTGTTGTTTAAGACATATACGAATCCGCTTTCCATGTTCAATTATTTTTCGCGTATCTTCATCTAACCGTGTACCAAACCGTGAGAAGGATTCTAATTCTTCAAATTGAGAATAGGCTAGTTTTAGGTTACCGGTGATGGAACGATAGGCCGCCAATTGGGCTTTACCACCCACACGCGAGACCGATTTGCCAACATCAACTGCAGGTAAAATACCCAATTCAAAAAGTTTTGGAGAGAGGTAGATTTGCCCGTCTGTAATTGAAATGAGGTTAGTCGGAATGTATGCAGAGATATTTTGAGCTTCAGTCTCGATAATTGGCAAAGCCGTAAGAGAACCTCCTTTTAGTTTATCACTAAGGTGTGTGGCACGTTCCAATAGTCTTGAATGGATATAAAAAATATCTCCCGGAAATGCCTCACGACCAGGAGGTCTTCGCAACAGTAGCGAAAGTTCACGATAGGCGCGTGCATGATGTGTGAGGTCGTCATAGACGATAAGTACATCACGGCCTTGTTCCATAAAATATTCTGCAATACTGGTGGCAGCATAAGGAGCAATATATTTTATTCCCGGGGCATTGTTTCCTTCGGTTGCAATCACTATTGTATATTCCATCGCCCCTTTTTCTTCAAAGTTAGCGATGACTTTTGCTATAGACGAGGCCCGCTGTCCGATGGCGCAGTAAACACATATCACATTTTTATCATGCTGATTGAGTATCGCGTCAATTGCAATAGCAGTTTTACCGGTCTGACGGTCTCCTAAAATCAATTCACGTTGTCCGCGACCAATAGGGATCAACGCATCTATGACTTTTAACCCCGTTTGTAAAGGAACAGAAACTGTAGCGCGATCCATGATCGCAGGCGACGGTCGCTCAATAGGCAGTCGCTTCTTGAACGAAATGGAACTCTTGCCATCCAATGGTTCTCCCATCGGATTAACTACGCGTCCGATTAATGCGTTATCGACAGGAATATCCATTACTCGACCTGTTCGTTCTACCTCATCACCAGCATTTAACAGAGAATCTTCACCTAGTAGAATCGCACCTATCTCATTTTCATCAATATTATATGCTATACCAAATAATCCTCCCGGAAACTTTAAAAGTTCTTCAAAACCGACACCGGGCAGACCGGATATTTTGACAATTCCTGCTGATACTCTTATAACATAACCAATTTCCCTGGGATTAAAAGGAAATTTGTAATTTTCCCTACCTTGCTCCAATTGATCGAATGTGCTATCTATCGTTTTAACAAATTGGTTTTTTGGCATATCATTTTGCTTTCGGTTTTGTATTTCCTTTTATTGCTGATTTTCCTTTTAATTCTGCTTTCTTTACTGGTTCCGGTTTCTTTGCTGGTTCTGCTTTCGATACTTCCTTTACTTTCGATTCTGCGTTTGAATCATCTTTTGCTGCCAATTTCGGTTTCGATTCTGCCTTTGATTCAGCTTTTGGTTCTTCCTTTGGACCTGGCTCTTGTTCTTCCTTCATCGTTTCAGAGATGTTTTTTTGAATAGAATCGAGGTAGGCTGAAATACTCCAGGCAATTTTATACCCATTTGATGAAATCTCAATACCACTTATTAATTCAGGTGTTGTTTTAAATTGATATTTAGTGTTCATTCCAAGCATATCATTTACTGCATTTTTAATATCAGCTTGCTGTTTTTCAGGCAAATCAAATGCGCTCTGTACAAGTATCGGCTTTGAATCGGATTTTAATGTATCAATGAATTTTTTCTTCTCTTCTTTTTTTAAATCGTTTAAACGCTTGATGAAGATATTCGCTGACTGTTCTTCAAGACTAAGAGAAGCAAGATCGGCAAGTGTCTTTCTTGCTATCGCAAAAACTTCCTGTTGCGTTTTTTGAGCAATGTCACTATTCAGGTTCTCCTGCATCTCTTTCAATGATTTATCAAGCTTAGAGCGCAATTCAGTGGCTTCATTTCTTGCATCCTCAAGGAGTTTTTGCCGTTCCACATTGGTTTCGGCAATAGCTTTGTCCCTTAACTCTTTCTTTTCCTTATCGAATGTTTCATTCTTCTTCTGGAATTCAGCTTGTTCTTTTTTTGCCGTGACATCTTTAGCTTCGGCATCTTTTATTTGGGCTGCAATTTTTTCTTCACGTTCATCTATGGCTTTGAGGATTGGCTTATATAGGAATCGCTTTAGCAACCACACTAAAATAAGGAAATTAATTATTTGAGCTATTACTGTAAACCAGTTAATTTTCATCTTGTATGAGTTATTTTGCTATAATATGGGTCCAGAATGGATTGGCAAAGATGAGAATCATCGAAACCACAAAACAGTATATAGCTGTTGATTCTATCATTGCTAACCCTACAAACAAAGTTCGTGTAATGGTTGGCGCTGCATCGGGCTGCTGTGCTATTGATGTTAAAGCAGTTGATACAGATTTCCCTTCGCCTAATGCCGGGAACATACATCCGATACTTGTTGAAAATCCTGCAGTTACAATTGATGCTACTGCAATAATTGATACATTGTCCATTTTTTAATCCTCCATTAATTTTTTGTTGTTTTCAATTTTTTCTTTTTGTTATAGGCATCTTGTACCGCTGCTGCGATATAAACAGTGGCCAATATGCTGAAAATATAAGCTTGCACCATTCCTGTAAGTAAGCCAAGAGCTTTCATTACAATTGGAAATATGAATGGCGTTATGCTTAATAAGATTGCAACAATCATTCCTCCACTCATAATATTTCCGAACAAACGTACAGCTAATGCGAGTGTCCGTGTAACTTCGCTTATAAGATTAAACGGTAACATAATGGGTGTTGGCTTAAGGTACGATTTCAAATAACCCAACATTCCGCTTTTTTCAATACCAAAGAAAGGCACTGCTAAAAACACTGAAATTGCCAAAGCAGCAGTAGTCGAAAGTGAACCCGTTGGTGGTTCGTACCAAGGTAAAATAATCAGAATATTAGCTGTAACGATAAATAAAAACAAGGTGCCAATAAAGCCAATATACTTTGATGGATTCTTTAGTCCTATTTCTTCAATTTGATTGTTTATGGTTGTTACCAACATCTCGAGAATACATTGCCAACGCGAGATACGGATGCCTGTTTTGAGTTTACGGGTAATCAGGACCGCTGCAATTACCAGCACCAGCATAATTGCCCAGGTAGTAACAATGGTTAGGTTGATTGTAAAAAACCCTTGTTGCCAAAAAATAGTTTCGTCGGGACTAAGCTTCATGATAAACCTCCCTTTTTGTTATTTTCTTGTCTATTGATTTTGTGAAATGTGTAACAACAAAGCGCGCTACGATAAAACCAAGTACAGAAACGATGAGAGGTTGCAAACCTCCCGGTGATATGTAATAAAAGCCAAACATTACGATACTTACACGTAAAAAGAAACTTAGAAAAAACCATATTGATGGTGTTTTAGCGGTAACGGCTTTTTTAACGGTAAACCAGAGTCCGCCAAAGAAAAATATTCCTAAAACTAAGCCCGCAATAAAAGCCAATATCATAAATAAAGTTTCATTCATCATTTTCGTCCTTTTGGTTCATCTCTTTATGTTCTTTTATTATCCAATTCCATGCAATCATACAGCCAGCCACTAATCCCAATATTAATAAGGTCAGTGTCCATGAAAATGTTTCAGGGTATTTTCTGTCTAACCATATTCCAAATAAAGCTCCAAGCAATGTTGGAACTACAATAGTCCAACCTACTATTCCCATCATTCCAAGGCCAAACCAAACACTTTTTTTATCGTTATGCAGTGCTTTCAGTTTGCGTAGTGCTTTTTCACCAACTACTTTACTAAATTCACTAGTCTCTTTTTTATCAGAATATTGCATTTTATTCTTTTTGAAATTTCTCCAGACTATAAATTAATCCGCTTTCCATTTTTGCCATTGTGGCTCGAATATCTCTTTCGGAATCGTCCAACTTCTTGTACTCATTTTCTACCGATTCATGAAGTTTTCCGAGGTCTGTTCCTCCAAAAGCATTCCGAACCGAAACCAGTACTTGCGCGCCTGTTTTTACCATTATTCCGTCATCAACTGCTAAATATTTAACAGCTCCCGCATTTGTTTCATATGAAAATATACCAGGAACCAATGCCGCAACACAATCGAGTCTTTGAGGTAACAATCCATAAGAACCTTCGGTTGTTTCTGCGACAATACGACTGACATTTTTTATATCAGCGAAAACACGATACGGAAGAAGTATTTTCAAATCCATTGCTGATTATTTATTTACTAATTTGTTTATATTCTGGTCAGAAGACCAAAAACCTAATATTTTCATTGGACGTTAGTCCCACATTACTTACTTTCAACTTTTGACTCAGAACTTTCAATTTCAGTCTTCTGAATTTGTCTTTCTGACTCGTTATCTTTTTCTGATTCTGACTCGGATTTATTTTTTGTCTTTTTTTCGTCTTTTTTCTTTGCTTCATTTATAGTTCCAATCATGTAAAAAGAACTTTCCGGAAAGTCCTTAAACTCATCCGAAATAATACGTTCACATCCATCGAGCGCATCCTCCAGATTCACCTCTTTTCCCTTAATCCCACTGAATTGTTCAGTTGCGAAAAAAGGCTGTGTGAGAAATCGTTCCAAACGACGGGAACGGTTTACAACATTTCGGTCTCCTACGGACAATTGTTCCAACCCAAGCATGGCAATAATATCCTTTAGTTCTTCATATTGTGCCAGTGTTTGCCGTATTTTCTGGGCCAAATTATAATGTCTTTCGCCAATAATTCCTGGTGTAGCCATTTTTGAATTCGATTTCAGTAAATCAATGGCCGGATAAAGACCCTCACTCGCTTTTTTTCTGGAAAGAACAATCGACGCTGAAAGGTGAGAAAATGTGTGGACAGCTGCAGGGTCAGTTAAGTCATCAGCCGGTACATATACTGCCTGAATTGAAGTAATGGCTCCAGCAACAGTATTGGCAATTCGCTCCTCCAGTTTTGAAAGTTCAGTTCCCAGTGTTGGCTGGTAACCCAAACGTGAAGGCATTTGTCCCATCAAACCTGATACCTCCATGCCTGCCTGGATAAACCGAAAAATATTATCAATAAGTAATAATACGTCGCGGTGTTCATCATCACGAAAATATTCTGCCATTGTCAAAGCTGCATGACCAACCCGAAAACGCGCCCCTGGTGGTTCATTCATTTGACCGAACATCATAACCATGTTCTCCAGCACGCCTGCTTCTTTCATATCATGATAAAGCTCCTGGCCTTCGCGACAACGTTCTCCGATACCACAAAACATGCTTACCCCTTTGTTATGTCCAACCATATTATGGATCATCTCGGTAAGCAAAACGGTTTTACCTACACCGGCTCCTCCAAACAAACCAGCCTTTCCTCCACGTTCCAATGGTATCAGTACATCAATTGCCTTGATCCCTGTTAAAAAAATCTCTGATTTTGTCGACCGTTTTGCTAGTGGTGGTGGCGATTGGTGAATATTACGTCTTTCAACTTCGGCTGATAATGGTTTCTCATGATCAATGGTATTTCCAAAAACATCGAACATTCGCCCCATGATGTTTTTTCCAACCGGAACTGTAAGCTGTTTCCCATCAGTTTCTACCATCATACCCCGTGCTAATCCCTGGGTTGGTGTTAACGCAATTCCCCGAACACGATGCACATCTATCTGAACCAGTACTTCTATCTGTATTTGATTATCTATTCCAGTATGAAGTAAGGTATATATGGATGGTAAATTATTTTCAAACCAAACATCCACAACGCTGCCACGTATTGAAATGACTTTTCCGTAATTTAAAATATTACTTATAGGTTCTAAAGTCTCTGGCATATATAAATCAGAAGTTACAATAATTAGATAATATTCTTTTCACTTATTTTTCACTAATCCATTTTTTTGCTTCTTCCAATTCATCATTTTTAAATATCCGAAGTTCACAAGTCATCAGATAACCAAAGAATTTGGCAAAAGAGTTGATCATTTCATGATCAGAGACTAAAGCAATCCTGTCCCAGGCAGACAAATGTTTCATTCCCATCTTGGCATCATCGAGCAAGGCACTCATATCAAAGCCGGAAAAATCATTACCAAGCTGGTAAATCATCCGGATTTTTTTATTCGCTTTTAATTTTTCTTCCAGAACTGGGATTAATACAGTTTCGTAATCGATTCCGGTTATTTTTCCTTCCGCGGAAACACCCAGAACGTTGTCTGGCAAATCATTCATTAATATCAACATGCGATTTATATTATTAATTAAAAAATCTCGGATAAGGGAGATAGAGTAAAATTCCAGAGATATGTATCCAGGATATTTAAGAAGTGCCTGCTTTTGCTCTGCATAAATATTTTAAATAATTTCATGTATTTAGAGAATTTAAATTATTTTTTGAGATTACTTTTCTAGTTTTTTAGTCGGAATGATGAATAGTGGAAATGTGGAAAGGCTCAGCAGGTTTTCCGCCACGCTTCCTATAAGTATATTTTCCAACCATTTCCGGCTGTGAGTCCCTAAAACAATAATGTCTACTTCCTGGTCCCTGGCGGTCTCTAAAATAGATTCTCCAATATCACCCTCTTTAACAATGGTTTGAATGGTGTCATCACCAAGATCGTGTTTTGATTTATCAAGAAAATCCTGGGATACTGCTATAAGTTCATGAGGCCCTTTTATTTGCACAGGAGCCATAGCCATATATGATGCATAATATAACACTGGATTTGATACTACATGCAGTAATATAACTTTAGCATTCATTTCTTTAGCCATTGAAAAGCCTTCCGCAGCCACTCTTTTTGCTGTTGGATCATAATCAATTGCTATTAATATCTTTTTCATTTTTATTTGTTTAAATGCCCATTAAAATTTTCACTTTGCCAAAATAAGCACTTGGAATCGGATAAGTGTTACACTTTTTTTGAAAAGAGTTACATCATTCACACATTTCCTGATGACTCATTCTAATTTTAATCAATATCTCTTTTCTTCTGGATATTACAGACAAGTGTAAGCTACTATGTTATCATTAAAATGAGTTGTGATTATTAAGTTCCTAAAGAAAAATTGAATATTACCCTGGATCCATCAGGTGCAATCGCAAAGATTTGTATATTACCTCTTTGAGCAGACAAAAAGGCCAGATCAATATCTTTGGAATTATTGATTGGTTTGCCGTTAATAAAGGCAATTATAGTTCCATTGGGAATTCCATTCTGGTCAAAAAACCCACCCTTACGGACGTTTGTTACTACCACACCTGAATTAATATTGAAGTATTGTTTCTGCTGATCAGTAAGCGGTGAAAAACTGACACCGAGTTTATCATATATTTGGTCAAGTGATTCATCACTTGAAGCTGTAATCTTTGTTGGTGCCTCACCTTTTAAAGTTGCGGAAACGGTGTTGGTTTTTCCATCACGCAAATAACTTAATTTGATTACATCGCCAGGCCTGCGTCTTGCAATCCTTTCCGAGAACTCTGATGATGAAGCCAATTGCATTCCATCTATACTTTGAATAATATCGCCTTCTTTAAGACCTGCCTCTGCTGCTGCGCTTTGGCTCATTACATTTGTTATGAAGACACCATTTACCGATCCCATGACAATCCCCTGTTGCTTAAAATATTGCTCTTCAGCTGAAGGTGAAGGAAATGCAACTCCCAATATTCCCCGATTTACCGAGCCATACTGTTTAAGATCATCCAGAATTTTCTTAGCCAGGTTTACAGGTATTGCAAAAGAATATCCTGCATAGCTACCCGTTTGAGAAGCAATGGCGCTATTAATACCAATCAGTTCTCCATTTGTATTTACAAGTGCACCTCCGCTATTTCCAGGATTTATTGCAGCATCGGTTTGAATAAATGATTCTATTGCAGTATTACCGGTTGTTCTCTGATCACCTTCAGAGTCTCTCCCGGGGCGGTTTATTATTCCGATGCTTCTGGCCTTCGCACTTATAATCCCCGCAGTAACTGTTGTATTTAGCGAAAATGGAAAACCAACTGCCAATACCCATTCACCAACCTGGACAATATCGGAATTACCCAATTTTACCGTTGGAAGTCCTTCTGCTTTTATTTTTAAAAGCGCCAGATCGGTATTCGGATCTCGACCCACCAATTCTGCCGAAAATTCGCGCTTATCAGGTAATATGACTTCAATTTCTGAAGCATTCTCAACAACATGATTATTTGTAGCTATATATCCATCCTGGGATATTATTACACCAGAACCTGAAGCCATTGCAGGAATATTGTTTTCTGATCGTGAACCATACGGTTGTCTGAAATTATTATTGAACCCCTCTGGAGAAGCTTTGAAAGTGGTTTTAATATGAACCACTGCGGGCATCACCGCTTTTGACGCGATTACAAAATCGCCAAATCCGTTTGATATATTCCCTTTTTCTGTATTGTCAATTAAAGGTGCTTTCACACTACTATCAGTAGAAACAACATCAGGTGATTTTTTTTCTCCCGAACAACTGGTGCTTAGGATCTGTCCGATTGTAAACAGAATTATAACTATTAATGTGTTTTTCATAAAATTATTAAAATTATTAAAATTATTTCCAGATGCGTAAAGTCGAAATTTTAAAACGGAAAAGTGTTACACTATTCTTGAAAAGAATTACATCATTCACACATCTGCACGTTTTATCCGTGCCCGAATAAATATTTTGACAATCTCGTTAACCAACAGCGGAACCAAACCTAAGGAAATTGCAATTAACCAACCTCCCAAATCAAGCATTTGCAAATGAAATGCCCTTTGCATTACCGGAATACCGATTACGATTAATTGAAGCAGTACTCCCAGAACAATGGCCCCCACCAGGTATTTATTGGAGAAAATTCCAATCTGGAAAATTGATTTTGAGCTGTTTCTGACAGCAAGCGTGAAAAACAACTGGCACATCACCAGTACCATAAAAGCCATCGTCCGGGCATATTCAACCGTATTTTCCGGAGCTGAGTGATCAAATGGGCTGTATCCATGTTCGTAATAACCAAACCAGAATGCCAGGATTGTTAGTGCACCAATTAATACACCGCCAAGAATAAGATGAAATCCTGTGCCCCCTGCAAAGAAACTCTCTTTTGCATCGCGTGGTTTTTCTTTCATCACGTCAGAATTTCCGGGATCCATGCCTAAAGCAATTGCGGGAAAGGAATCGGTAATGAGGTTGATCCACAACAACTGGGTAGCAATTAATGGGGCTTCCAAACCTATCAGAAGAGTAACAAACATCGCAATCACTTCACCCAAATTACAGGTAAGCAGAAAGATAACCGTCTTTTTAATGTTATTGTAAATATTTCGGCCCTGTTCGATGGCTGAAACAATGGTTGCGAAATTGTCGTCCATCAGAATCATATCAGAGGCCGCTTTGGCAACATCGGTACCGGTTATTCCCATTGCCACGCCAATATCGGCAGCATTGAGCGAGGGGGCGTCGTTTACCCCGTCACCGGTCATGGAAACAATATTACCATGTGACTTGAAAGCATGCACAATTTTTACTTTGTGTTCGGGAGAAACACGCGCAAATACAAGATACTCCCCAATCTTTTCGACAAGTTCTTCATCCGAAAAAGCATCCAGTTCCACGCCCGTGATGGCCTGATCAATTGAGTCAGCCATCCCCAGTTCGCGGGCAATGGCGAATGCGGTATTTTTATGGTCGCCAGTAATCATGATGGTGGTAATGCCGGCAAGTTTTGCTTTTTGAATTGATGCTTTCACCTCGGGCCGGGGAGGGTCAATCATTCCGACAAGTCCGGTTAAAATCAGGTCTTTCTCCATTTCCGCGCCTTCAATAATGGAATCAACTGATTTATAAGCCACGCCAAGCGTACGGAGTGCGTTGTCCGACATTTTTTCCGTTGCATCAAGGTACCTTTTTTTGTGTTCTTCGGTAATCGGAATTACTTTTCCTTTTTCTAAAACCCGTGTTGAAATTTTGATAAGATTACCAATTGCCCCTTTTGTATAAACAATGAATTTTTCGTTTTCTTTGTTGAGAGTTGACATTAATTTTCGGTCGGAATCGAAGGAAAACTCACTGGCACGACTGGCTTGAATAATTAATTTTTTTCTGTCAATTCCTAAATCATCTCCCATAAGCAGCAATGCAATTTCTGTTGGATCGCCCGTTCCGTGCCCGTTTTCGTAAGTTGCATCTGAGCAAAGAATCATGGCTTTGGCAAGTAATTTTGCATCTTCGGTTGCACTGTTTTTTGAATTACGTTCGACAGCTATTTCACCCTCCAGGTTGAAATAAGTTTTTACTGTCATTTTGTTTTGGGTAAGGGTGCCTGTTTTGTCGGAACAGATTATATTAACCGAGCCAAGTGTTTCAACAGCTGGTAATTTTTTAATAACGGCCTTTTTCTTCGACATGCCGGTAACGCCAATGGAAAGTACCACTGCTACAATGGCTGCCAGACCTTCGGGAATGGCGGCCACAGCCAGCGAAACCGATAAAATAAACATTTCGGCCAAATCTCGGCCCTGAATTAACGCAATGACAAAAATGATGATACAGATTCCGATGGCAAACATTCCAAGCGTTTTCCCTAACTTATCCAATCTGATTTCCAGAGGGGTTTTCTCCTTTTTTTCGGTATTGATAAGGTTGGCAATTTTACCAACTTCAGTTTTCATACCGGTTTCAACCGCAACACCAACTCCTCTTCCATGGGTCACAAGGGTCGACATAAACGCCATATTCATACGGTCGCCCAAAGGAGTTTTAAGATCGCTGTAAACCTGTGATGCATCTTTATCGGAGGGAACAGACTCGCCGGTGAGCGCCGATTCTTCTATTTGAAGATCTGCAGACTCAATTAAACGAATATCTGCGGAGATGAAACGTCCGGCATCAAGAATCAGAATATCGCCGGGGACAACTTCTTGCGAATTTATCTCTTTCACCTCACCGTTTCGGCGGACAATCGCTTTTGGAAACGAAATTTTCTGAAGCGCCTCTATGGCCTTTCCGGCTTTTACTTCCTGAATTACGCCAAGTACAGCATTGGTAATTATTACAAGGATGATGATGGTGGCATCAATGAATTCACCCATAACAAGGGTGACAACCACTGCTGCAAATAAAATGTATATAAGCCACTCCTGAAGCTGGGCAACAAACAATTGGAAAATGTTCTTTTTCTTTTTCGAAAGCAATTGATTTGCACCACATTTTTCAAGCCTGACTTTTGCTTCCTCTTCTGAAAGCCCCGACGAATCATCAACATTAATTTCTTTAAGGACTTCATCTATTGATTTGGAAAACCACATTTTCTGAGTTATATAATTGAACTAAGTAATGGTAAATATTCATTGTTGTATTTTTACCCCCAACCCCCCAAGAGGACTCATGCAACGAACCTCAATAGTGGTGATTTGCTACTGAAGTCCCCTTTTGGGATTTAGGGGTATATCAAAAAATGAATACAACATTTATTACAATACTTCGGTAAATTTTAAGCTGCAATTTTGCCGTAAACCAATAGTTCTTTGACAATTTTTTGATTTTTTGGCGTGTTAGGGTTTATAGCAAACATGCACATAAATCGTTCGAGCA
>Ga0075525_10000069_pt1 | contig 39655 bp, 33 predicted proteins | sample NGEPertwo_FD_74795 | JGI IMG/M metagenome (GOLD analysis project Ga0075525, IMG submission 74795) | Arctic peat soil microbial communities from the Barrow Environmental Observatory site, Barrow, Alaska, USA - NGEE Permafrost154B-two | ecosystem: Environmental > Terrestrial > Soil > Wetlands >...
AAAGCAATCAAAATCAGCAATGGCATTCTTGATCTGGTATGCCCGTTGGATTTCGGCCCGAGGATTTTATTTTTCGGTTTCAGCGGCGGGCCGAATGAATTTTATCTAAACCAGCACGACTTAGACAGTTTCAAAGCCGATGATAACTTCCGTTTATATGGAGGACATCGTGTCTGGACCGCACCGGAGAACCTGAAAACGACTTATTTACCGGATAACCACGCAATCGAGTGGGAGCAAAAAGGGCAGAGTGTAATCATCCGAACCTCGGTTGCCGCTGAATCTGTGATTGCCAAGGAAATCGAAATAAATCTGCACCCGACTGCGGCCAGAGTGGCGCTCAGTTACAGGATTACCAACCGGGGTGATTGGGCATTGACATACGCTCCCTGGGCTTTATCGGTCATGGAGGCGGGTGGAACCGCCATATTGCCGCTGCCCCCAAGAGGTCCGCATCCGCTCAACCTGCTCCCAACCGGCAGCCTGGTATTTTGGCCGTACACCGATTTCAGTGATCCGCGTTGGCAGTCTGGTTACCAGTATGTCCGCATCCAGCACCAGGAAAACCCCAGGCAGCCCTTCAAAATCGGGTTATCAGCTGAACATGCATGGCTTGCTTATGCCAACAATAGCAACTTATTTTACAAAGAGTCCCCGGTAATTGCAGGTGCTAATTATCCGGACCGCGGCACACAATCGCAGGTATACAGCGACGGTAATTTCACCGAGCTTGAAACGCTGGGGCCATTGGAACTGGTTCAACCGGGAGGCAGCCTTACTCACAAAGAAACCTGGGCGTTATTGGACAATATCACTGTACCGAAAAATGATGGTGATATTAATAGTTTGATTCTGCCAAAGCTTAAGATGCTATTAGATTAAATTTTTCTAATAATAATCTACGGTTAATTCGATAGACAGGATTAAGCTTTGCGGAATATCTTTGGTTATAATGGTCAGACGATGAAAAGTTATATTTACTTTCAGGGATTTATTTGAAACGATTAAAACCAATTTTACGAATAACATTGATCTATCTGGTATTTGCAGCCTTATGGATCCTTTTTTCCGACCAGCTGTTGGCGTGGCTTGTCAGAGAGCCGCAATCATACATCCGTATGCAAACATACAAAGGTTGGTTCTTTGTATTTGTCACTTCCGTTTTGCTGTTTAACACCATCTTAAGGGAGTTCCGTGTTCATTGGGAATATGAACGCGAGCTTGAAAATATTGCCAGCTTTAGTAAAGAAATCCGCGGCATTTTAGATCCCCACGAATTAGCGACAAAAATCCTTTACCATTTAAGGTCCCTTTTTCAGGCCGATATCGTCTATCTGGGTCAACCGGATAATGTCTATCGTTCCATGAAGATGACGTTTTTGACACGCAATGAGGATGACATTGTAATTCAATATCTGCCATATGAAGATCCATTGCTGGCCGCAATATTTAGTGAAGCAAAAACCGTTACGGATAGTTATCCTATGCCAGAGGAATTTAGCTCTTCCATATTCAGGGCGGAGGGAGGGTCTTTTGCGGCAGCGCCATTAATTTCGATTGGTTTGGTACGCGGCCTGGTAGGTTTTGCCCGAAAGATAAATTTGCGTCAATCCGATATTCATCTGCTCAATGCTGTGGTTGAAATTACCGGGCAGGCACTTTATGCGGCTAAATTGGTTCAGGATAACCAGACACAAATCCAGCGTTTATCTACATTAAGAAAGCTTGACGATACAATTCTTTCAAACCTGGATACCAAGAATCTGATCGATTTGCTTTTAGTCGAGTTTACCAGCAGCCTTGGTGTGAATGGGGCCGCCATCACGATTTATAATCCTGATCCTGACCAGGAAAATGTCTATATTAATTATGGAACGATCGAACCTGATGATAATTACGCTGCAGAATCAGCCGGTTACGCCAACTCCTGTACCGGCGTGCTGGTGATCCAAAATGCAAAGAAAGGTATCCACAGTCAGCGTACTTACCCAAGCCACCATCCCATTCAGGATCCAACTATGGTGGGCTACGCTGTTTCACCGCTTAAGAATAGAGACTTACAATTGGGTATTGTTGAGGTTCTTTCGAAAAAAGAAATTCTGTGGGATCGGGAACAAATCGAATTTTTCGAAGTACTCACCAACCAGCTGGCAATTGCAATTGATAAATTGAATATGGTCACTAACCTGAGGCTGTCAAATGAAAATTTGATGCTGGCCTATCAACAAACGCTGGAAGGGTGGTCGCGCGCCATGGATTTGCGTGATCAGGAAACCGAAAACCATACTCAGCGGGTAACCTCTTTGACAATAAAATTAGCCGAACGGGCCGGTTTTTCCGGTTATGAATTACTTCAAATCCGCCGGGGAGCTCTGTTGCACGATATCGGTAAATTGGGTGTTCCGGATGAGATTCTCTTAAAGGAAGGAAGCCTTACCGAAGACGAATGGAAGATAATGCGCCAACATCCCGAACAGGCACGCCGCTTAATTGAACCGATTTTATATCTTCGACCGGCGATGGTTATTCCTTACTATCATCATGAAAAATGGGATGGCAGTGGCTACCCACAGCAATTGAAGGGAGAAGAGATTCCGATTGAAGCCCGTATTTTCTCAGTTGTTGATGTTTGGGATGCGTTGACTTCCGATCGTCCGTACCGCCAGGCGCTTACCCCTGATGTGACGGCCCGTTATATCCAGGAGCAGTCCGGACACCATTTTGACCCTCAAATTGTGGACCTGTTCCTTGATTTATTGGTAACCGAAAATTTATTATCGGCCAGCGAGCGCTATCAATTAAATTAATGATTTTTCTGAAAATAAAAGGTTATTTGCGCACGGTATAGTCGCCGACCATGACCCATTTATAGGTGGTTAATCCTTCCAACCCGACCGGACCGCGTGCATGCAGACGCTGGGTTGAGACCGCCACTTCACCGCCCAGCCCTAATTGTGCCCCATCGGTAAAACGGGTACTGGCATTGATGTACACCGCAGCTGAATCGACCTGAGCAACAAAGCGGTCGCTGTTGGTTTTATTGCGGGTCAGAATGCCGTCTGAATGGTGAGTGCTGTGCTGCCAGATATGTTCAATGGCTTCATCCAGGTTAGCAACTACCCGGATGCCTAAAACCAGGGATAACCATTCCGTGTCAAAATCCTCATCCCCGGCAGGTTCCAGGCCGCGCTCGGAATCGACCCCAAGAATTGCCTGGGCACCGGGATCCAGGCGGAAGGTAACAGAATCCTTTTGCAGGTTTGCCACCACCCTTGGAAGAAAATCAGAAGCTACTGACTGGTGCACTAAAATGGTATCGAGAGCGTTGCAAACACTTGGGCGCTGGACTTTTGCGTTTTGAATAACACTTAATGAGCGCTCTAAATCGGCGCTTTCATCCACAAACAAGTGGCAGATGCCAATACCACCCAGCATAACCGGCATGGTGGCTTCTGTTTTACAGAAGCGCTGTAAATTATTGCCGCCGCGAGGTACTAACAAATCGATAAATTCATCCAACTTCACCAGCTGATTGACCAGCGTACGTGCCGGGTCATTAATAAACTGCACCGAATCAACCGGAAGGTCATTTGCCAGGATACTGTCCTGGATGAGTGAAACCAGAGCATTGTTGGTCTGTAGTGTTTCTTTTCCACCCCGCAGGATGACTGCATTCCCGGCTTTGAGACCGAGTGCACTGATATCGACAGTGACATTCGGACGTGCTTCATAAATGACCGCCATGACACCGATAGGGACGCGCTGACGGCGTACCAGGATACCGCTGTCGAGTACGCGTTCATCGATTATTTGACCGATCGGGTCCTGTATAGCTACCAGGTTGGTAAGGTCATCCGCCATTCCGGCAATGCGCTTTTCATTTAATAACAGACGGTCAATCAGCGCATCACTTAAGCCGCTCTTGCGACCGGATTCGATGTCAATCTGGTTGGCAGCAATGATCTCATCTTGCCGTTCAATTAAGGATGTTGCCATATGATTAAGGAAAGCATTTTTTCGATCACTATCAACCGGAGCCAGCAGACGTGCCGCGGAGCGAGCTTTTTTCCCCATAGCGATAATATCAACCATACAACCTCCTAGACAAACAACAAATTATTGTGATGCATAACCTCTTCACCGTAACTGAAGCCCAACGTGTTTTCGATATCCTGCGAATGATGACCGATAATTTTTATAAGGTCACTGCTGCCATAGTTGACCATACCCAGGCAGACATCTTTTTCCTGATGATCGCGGATGTGAACAACGTCACCGCGTTGAAATTGGCCCTGCAAATGTGTGATCCCTACAGGGAGCAGACTGCCGCCTCCCCGAATCGCAGCAGCGGCACCATCATCGATCACTATGCTACCGTTACAGTGGTTGGCTTCGGCCAGCATGAAACGTTTGCGGCTTTCCATTTTGGAGATTAACGGCAGGAAGCGGGTCCCGAATTGTTTCCCGGCTGCAATCTTGAAGATCCGTTCCGGAAAGCGTCCATTCGAAATGACTACGATGCAACCGGAACGTCTGGCCAGATCGGCCGCCTGCAATTTGGTCAGCATGCCTCCAGTGCCCAGTCCGCTGACACTGCCGCCGGCAGCCAACCAGTAATCCTTCGGTATTTCGGCTGTGCTGATTTCGCTGATTAATCTGGCGTCGCTGTGGGTTCGCGGGTCGGCGGTGTATAAACCGTCCTGATCGGTTAACAGAACCAGCAGATCGGCTTCAACGATATTGGCTACCAGCGCAGAAAGGTTATCGTTATCGCCCAGGCGGATTTCTTCGGTACTGACGGTATCATTTTCATTGATGACCGGAACAACGCGGTACTGCAAAAGTGCTTCCAGAGTGTTACGGGCATTCAGGTAACGGCGGCGGTGAGCCAGATCTTCACGGGTAAGCAGCACCTGACCGACGGTGATGTTGTAAATTCCGAATAATTGGGAATACAGTTCCATCAAACGGGTCTGTCCAATAGAAGCCAGCATTTGTTTGGCGGGCATATATTTCGGCAGGGTTGGATATCCTAGCGTAGCCTTACCGACTGCCATGGCACCGGAACTCACCAGTACAAGTTCATGGCCCTGCTGGTGCAGGCGCGCGATGACGCGCACAAACTCAAGGATGTGTTCAACGGATAAATCGGTACCACCCTGGGTCAGTGTGGAGGTCCCCAGTTTGATGACAATGCGCTGTTTTTGCATAGTTCCGTAAATTCCTTTGGCAGATTGAATTGTCTTATCATAACCGAAAGGGACGGGATTTCCAAAGGTGTTTTTAAAGTTTTTTGCGGAAAATTATCATGCGCCGCGATTGTTGCTGTAAAAACCCCCGGTTTTTCGTCCACCGCGGCGAGCTTTGCGAACCAGATGAGGATATATTAACGTACGGTGATGCTGGTGAGAAGCGGGCTGTTGAAATGGAAACCGTGAAATTTGCGATTCCAATGCCGGCAATCCCCAGGCGCTGCGGGCTTGATTGCAGCGATCCAATTCTTCAGGCGTGATGTGCATGGCACTATGATGCCAATGTACGCCGAATTCCCGGCAGGTTGTTGAGCGCAACTGGTAGATGCTGCAGGTAACCTGTGTTCCAACCTGACCTTGCAGCGCGATACAGCGTGTTGGTTTTTGATTGGTGCCCTTCATACATTTGTAGAAAGGAGTAATGTCCTCAGTATAATCCGTAGGAACCGTACCCGTTTCTGATTCATCCGATTCTCCCCAATAAAAAGAGACCCGGAAATGGGCGCAGCAGGCACCGCAGGTAAGGCATGGATTTTGTAGGATCATAGTGCTAATTATAAGCCTGAGGGGTCTTTTTGCTCAGGGGGGAAACATGATTTGAGTGATATTAATGGGTTAGGCAGGATTTTCGCCGAAATGGCGCTTTAATATTTAGTTGGCTGGAATTGTGATAATAGCAATTCTGGGGAGGTTATTGACAAGGTTTATAGAGTGGTTATAATAGGTTAATAATTATTTTCTAAAGATGAAAAAATAATTATTTTTTCAAATCTTTCCTGGCAAAGAAGACAATTAATGAACCAACAGCTTTCAGGCAGCAACATAAACCTGGTCAAGGCGCACAATATTCAGGTTGTGCTGCTCAATCTTTTAAACGAAGAAAGCCTTTCACGTGTTCAATTAGCTAGGCGAACGAAACTTTCCAATACAACCATTACCAATCTGGTGTCGGAGCTAATCGACCAGGGCATCATTGTTGAAGAAAATGGATCCGAAATTCCGGACGATATCATTCGCCCTGTTGGTCGACCGCGCACAAGTATTCGGCTGCAGCCAAATGCCCGCTATGTTTTTGGAATTCACATTGGTGTTGGCACCTTCCGGGTGGCATTAACCAATTTGCGCGATGAAATTATTGATACCTGCAATCAGGAATTTGACGTCAAAATGCCGGCTGAACCTGTATTGGAACAGATGGTAGCCTGTGTCGAATCATTAATTGACTCCAATAATATTACCCGTGAACATGTGATTGGCCTGGGAGTGGGCGCCTCCGGTCTGGTTGATTTTCCAACCGGGGTAAATATTGTGGCTTCCAATCTTTCGTGGCGCAATATTCCCATCCGGGATTACCTGCAGGAGCGGCTGCACCTGCCGGTGGTGGTGGATAACAATGTGCGCACCATGGCAATTGGAGAAACCTATTTTGGGGCCGGGCGCAATTCAAATTCACTGGTCTTTGTATATGGACGGGTTGGTGTTGGTGCCGGCCTGACATTTAAAGGTGATATTTACCGTGGAAATACCATGGGTGCCGGTGAAATCGGGCACACCATTATGCTGATGCACGGCGGTGAGCGCTGTCACTGCGGTAACAGCGGCTGTCTTGAGACGCTGGTGTCGGAATCGGCAATTTTACGGCAGTCGGATAAAATTGCCAGCCAGAATCCGGATGGAATTCTGGCTCAGTTAGAGGTGTCGGATGATGTCTCCGCCATCGAGCGGGTATTTATAGCAGGTCGACAGGGCGACGAGAACGTACGTCAGATGCTGGAAGAACGCGGTGAGTACCTTGGCATTGCTCTTGTCAACGTGGTCAACTTATTCAATCCGGAACAAATACTTCTGGGTGGTATTTTCTCACAGGGACAGGATTTCTTTCTGGAGCCGGCTATTAAGGCCGTAAGACAGATGTCATTTGGCCGTATGGGGGAAAAAGTTACCATTCAATCCACTACTTTCGGCTGGAAAGCCGGGGTTGTGGGGGCAGCAGCATTGGCATTAATTAACTTCTTCTACCAGGCGGAAAATCAATGAACTCACTTCGAATCGCGTTTGTTCCTTTAGTACGAAATACTTTTGACGTCCCTCTGGCACAGGAAATGATTGTTCAGGCTCGCCGGCAGTTATTGGCCGCCGGTTTTGAGCTGCTGGAACCCTCTGAACCTGTCAGTGATATTGCCGCCGCGCTAAAACAAGCGCAATATCTGGCGGGTGAAGCGATTGACCTTTTACTGATCTTTCAGGCCACATTTGCCGATAGCAGCATGGCAGCTGCCCTGACGGAACACTGCGATGTGCCGATTTTCCTTTGGGCCATTCCTGAACCGTGGACCGGCGGGCGTCTGCGCCTGAATTCGCTGTGCGGTATCAACCTGGCAGGTCATGCGCTGACGTTGCGTCACCGCAAATATGATTATGCCTATGGTTTACCACAAGATCCGGACGTAATGAAAAAAATCCGCGCCATGGCTGCCGCCGGTCAATTAAATAGACGATTGAAAAGCGCGCGCCTGGGTGTGGTTGGCGAACATCCGGCCGGAATGGATTCCTGTAACCTGGATGAACCGCAATTGAAGAAGGTGTTTGGACTGCAGATAGCGCGGATTGACCTTTCGGAAGTGTTTGCCCGTGCCCGTTCAATTTCCGGGAAATCGCTGGAGAAAACCAGGGCAGCACTTGACAGGCAGCTTGATAACCTGGCCGATCTGGATCAGGTTCCTTTGCAGGGAACCCTGAGCGTTTATAATGCGCTCAAAGAAATTGCATCGGAAAAAAAACTGGACGGTCTGGCGGTGCGCTGCTGGCCGGAGTTCTTCACGGAAATGGGCTGTGCCGCCTGCGGCGCCATGTCCATGCTAAGTGATGGTTTTGGAAATTGCGTTCCCTTACCTACCAGTTGTGAAGCAGACATCAATGGAACGGTTACGCAATTAATGCTGCAGTGGCTCTCCGGCAGTCCGGCATTTGGCACGGATATGGTAGGTGTCGATGTAGAAAAAGATCGTATCGCGCTCTGGCACTGCGGATTGGCGCCACTATCGATGGCCGACCCGAATGTGCAGGCTCATGGAACGATCCACTCCAATCGAAATGTACCATTGGTTTTTGATTTTCCGCTCAAAGCAGGCACCGTAACCGTTGCCCGCCTCAGTCAAGCCAGTGGATCTTTAAGGTTGGTGCTGGGTAGGGGAGAGATGCTGGCAGAACCGAAACCATTCAGTGGAACGGCGGGCACGCTTAAGTTGGATCTACCTGCCAGTAAATTTTTGAATTTATTGATGCATAAAGGCCTCGAACACCACATTTCGGTAACCTATGGCGATTATGTTCAGGAATTAACAGCTTACGCAGAATTGATTAATTTACCGGTAATTCTAATGCAATAAAAGGAGGTGGTTTTACTACAAAATCCAATTTTCAATAAAAAGTCAACCTATCGATTTGAATTCTTTTTTTACCTAAAAAAATGAGGAGAAAAAATGAAAGTAACCAAGATTTTTGTATTGATTGTGGCAATTGCAATGGTTTTTACCGCATGCGCTCCTGCTGCTACTGAAGTACCTGCTCCGACCGATATGCCTGCTCCAACCGAAGCTCCTGCAGCAACAATGGCACCGGCAGCGACAGAAGTACCCGCAGCCACCGATGTGCCTATGGAACAGGTTGAACTGCGCTTCAGTTATTATGCTGACGGCACTGAAGCCGATGTTATGCAGCCGATCATTGATAAATTTATGGCTGAAAACCCGGATATTTCCGTGGTGCTCGATGTTGTTCCTTATCAGACCATCGATGAACAATTACCTATCCAGGTTGAAACCGGGGAAGGTCCCGATTAGCCCGCATCACCAATTTTGGTGCCTACCAGGGTAAACTGCTCGATCTGCGGCCCTGTACTTTGCTTTCCTGTAACTTAATTAATAAATCGGCGGTGGCACCTAAAAATCCACCAGCATCAAAAACCAGCTGGTCCTGCTGCCAATTTTGATCCCCCTGATAATAGGCCTGACGAATTTTCTGGATCAGTGTGGATTTTGCCAGCTCACGGGTTAACTGGTCATCTCCGGAAAAATCACGGTGTTCCGGTCCGTATTCACATAAAAAGCCATACCATAAATCGGATACGCGGTCATCTGTGTGAAAACCATCATCCGGGTGGTCAGCACATTGATAAGCCTGATCTTTGCTGAATATCATTTGTGCCGGTATTAATATGTCCCGCACTTGTTTATCACCCGGATAGCCAACAGAAAAACTGATTTCAGTCTCATTGGCGTTGATTTCTAAATCGATGACTTCGGGTTGGGTTAAACCTATTTCATTAACCAAATATCCCTCTTTTTCAATCAACGGGCCACTTTTAATTGCGCCCGGGTGGCCATTAATTTTTACTCTGGCTGGTACACCTGCCGGGAGAATAATTGAGAGGTTCCCTTTTTCCAATCCAAAAACGCCTTTTACGTGCTGCGGCCAGTAACCGGTAAGATTTACATTTAAGATGGTCCGTTCTGATGAAATCATGAAATTTTTTAGAGGCAATCCGCCTAAATTGAGAGATGCCAGTGCCGGGCCAAGATTCATATTTAAGCGTAGTGGTTGAGAATTTCCCCATTTTAATGACCATTGTTCACCCGAATTTATCAAGGGTTGATTTGCCTGGTTGAATTCGATCTGATTGTGCTCCGAGCTATTGCTTAAATCGACTTGAGGTGCTGATGCCTTACCGGGCAGCTTAAATTCAGCATCCAGTTGATCACCAAACTGGTTTTCGAAATCCAAAATGCCTTTTTTGAAGTCAATTGATAGTTCGGTAATAGAATCATTTGTTATCTGGTAGGAACGGGGAACACTGACCACCTCTGCAGGTGTTAAAAAGCAGCTGCTTAATATAATGGCGGGTAGAATTAAGTAAATAACGGTTCGAAAAAATTTCTTCATCACATCAGTCTATCTTATCTGGTATCCTTTTTCTCAGTCTTACCTTAATTTTCCCGGATACTGGAAAGATCTTCAATGGTTATGTGGATCATTCCATAATATCCCTATGATCAGGAATAACCTGTCCTACCGGATAGTCGCATCATGCGAAAAAAACTAATATTTCCGTTTCTGTTAATCTTGCAATCTTTTTTAATTTGGGGCATGATTAAGAAAACCAGTACAACAAGGCAAAAAAAATGAAAGATCCTGTTCTGTCATTAATTCCATATCCAAACCAGCTGACATTAACCGGCGATTATTTCCAATGGTCAGCTGCTGTCCTATTGTCTGCCCGGCAGGACTTCAAACCCGAATTAGATTTATTTATCAGTCAGCTTCCACGAGCGGTCAGACCAACCTGGACGGAATTAAATAAGGAAGAAAGCGCCATCAGTATTCAAGTTTTCCAAAATGAATACGAAATAGATGGTTACCAATTAAAAATAGAGCCGGACAGGATTACGATTTCTGCAGACAGTAACAGCGGTGTTTTTTATGCTCTGCAAAGTTTCCAGCAGCTCATTTCTGCCGCATATTTGCAAACAGGCAGTAGTCAGCTTGATATCCCCTGTCTGGTAATCCATGATCAGCCGCGTTTCCAGTGGCGCGGTTTCATGCTGGACGAGGCCCGCCATTTCCAGGGGAAAGAAACCGTATTACTGCTGCTGGATTGGATGGCGCAGTTGAAAATGAATGTCTTCCACTGGCATTTGCGCGATGACCAGGGCTGGCGTATTGAAATTAAAAGTCATCCGCAGTTGACAGAAGTAGGCTCTGTGCGTACTGCTACCCAAAGCGGAGGGTTTCTGAGCCGCAAGGTGGTACCAGGCATCCATCAGGGTTTTTATACACAGGAAGATATTCAACAGATTGTGCAGTATGCCTCTGAGCGCTATATTACCATCGTCCCGGAGTTTGACTTACCCGGTCACAGCAGTGCGATCCTGGCGGCTTATCCTAATCTGGGCTGCACGGGTGGACCCTACCAGGTTAAAACCCGCTGGGGAATCCATAAGGATATTTTGTGCGCTGGCAATCCGGATACTCTGCCTTTTTTAGAATTTGTATTTACTGAAGTGCTAGATTTATTTCCGGGTCAGTATATTCATATCGGAGGTGATGAAGCACCCAAAGCGTGCTGGCGCAGCTGCCCGAAATGCCGGGCATTGGCGGAGCAATCCGGTTTCAAGGATGTGGAGCCGTTACAGACGTTGATGAGCAACCAAATCAGCCGGTTCCTGCAGCAGCACGGCCGCAGCATGATGGGCTGGAATGAATTAATTGATGAAGACCTCGATCCGCAGATTGCCATCCAATTCTGGCGAGGTGATAAAAAAGCGCTGCTCAGCCAATTCCGCCGTGGTAGAAAAACGGTGCTTTCTAATTTTGAAGCGTATTATCTGGATCACGCCTATGTGCATTCCCCACTTGAAAAGGTTTACAGGTTCGAAGCTGTCCCACATGAGCTTGAAAAACAATTCCACAACAATGTTCTCGGAATAGAAGCTCCGCTTTGGACTGAATTTGTTCCCAACCGCGCCCAGCTCGACTGGCAGGTTTTCCCACGTTTGTTGGCGGTGGCAGAGAGCGCCTGGACTAATCCCGGACTGAAAGATTACAGGCAATTTTTAATCCGCTTGCAACCGCACCTGGAAAAAATGGAGCAAGCCGGTATCGGATATGCCGGGTTGGAAGCAGCCGATCCAGGACGTTTCAAGCGTCTGGGCGGGTTGCTCTCGCTGTTCCAGGAGGGCAAAGGGGTGAGGGAAGGATTGGCAGACAGAAATTTGTGACCGGATTATGAAAAATCAATCCGATTATTCATTTGTAAAATGTGTAAGCCAATCCATATTTTCGTTTGTAAACTGTGTGAGCTAACTTATACAGTTTCTGTTAAGGTAAATTGTAACAATTACCGCTTCCCTGAATGACGGAATGATTGCTGTTGGCTACCAAAGCACACATTTGAGTGGCATTGGCCGGTCGCTGGTTAACCGCATATCCGGTAAATGGACGTGGCCCGCCGTATAAATACCAGGGACCACTGCCGGGTACACCAGCCTGTTCTGGCGGCACGGTGTTAAAGAAGAAATGAATGTGCATACCCGGAAGCTGTTCGGTGTAGCCAAAAGTTTCATAATCGACCTGATAATAATTACTGCTGTTTATGGTGATGTTATTGATGCGAACATAATAGGTTGGCAGGGTTGCAGTGGGAGTATTGGTTGGCAAAGGAACATCAGTTGCGGTCGGAAAATTGGTATTGGTAGGCAGAGCGGCTACAACTTCGGTTGCGGTTGGCGATGGGCGTTCGGTAGCTGTTTCTGTTTGTGTTGGCTGCGCTAAAAACGCAACTTGAGTCATTGTTGCTTCCAGAGCGGCTTGCTGGGTGCTGTCACTGGATGCTGCCGAAGCACCGAATTGATTCGAAAGAAAATAGACGCCGCCTATTACCACAGCAACAACGAATAAGAACACGACACCTCCGACAGCAAAGATCCATTTTGGAAAGCGTTTCTTCTCAGGCTCAAACGGCTGTGCATAGCTGCCTGATGGGGGTGCCGGTGGTGCCGGTGGAGGAGTGGTGTAGTTGTTTGTGGCAACCGGCTGTCGCTGATCATAAATAGTGGCTGCATCAATATTGGTTTGCGTCCCGCTCCGGTTCTGTGATACCGCCTTTTGTGACGGCTGCGGAATGATCGTGGCCGGTTGGGTATTGCCAGTTGCTGCTGCAACTGTGCTTGTCTGGTTTTCGAGGCTGGAAAGAAGCCTGCGCAAATCATGTCCAAAAGCATTGGCATCCTGATAGCGCTCCTGCCTGTCTTTTGCCAGGGCTTTATTTAAGATTCTGACCAGTTCAGACGGGATATCGCTGCGTAATAAACGTGGGTCCGGGATGGGATCGTTTAAGTGCATCATCATAAGCGTCATGGCTGAGTCGGCATTGTAAGGTGCCTGTCCGCTTAACATTTCATATAATGTGACTCCCAACGAGTATATATCGGAGCGTGGATCGGGAGGTTCAGCCCGAATCATTTCGGGTGACATATAGCGGGCGGTTCCAACAACAGCACCGGTGGCGGTGTGATTACTGCCGCCCATAATTTTTACAATCCCAAAATCCATCAGGATGGCCTGTCCGTAAAGATCCAGCATGATGTTGGCCGGTTTGATATCCCGGTGGACCATACCACGCTGGTGGGCATACGCCAGGGCATCGCACATATTAATAATGAGTTTTAGCGCCTGATTCAGCGGTATCTTGCGGTTTTGTGCAGTTAATCTGCGGATGTGGTCCTGCAGAGTTTCACCGGGGATAAATTCGAGCACCATATAATAAATACCGTCATCCGCATTAAAATCGAAGACCTGCACGATGTTGGGATGGCGCAAAGAAGCCACGGCAGCGGCTTCTTCTTCAAAACGTTGAATGAACTGCGCGTCACCGGCCAGATGGGAATGGATTAACTTGATAGCCACTACCCGTTTTAAATTCGGATCGTTGGCTTTATATACGGCTGACATGCCGCCTTGCCCCAGCAATTCCTCGATATGATATCGATCACTGATTGTTTTTCCGATCCAGGTTGGTTGTGCCATATAACCCCTTCCCATGTTACAAATTAATAATAACGTTTGAAATTAAAAAAATAATTAATCCAAAAATAATACGACAATCTTTATCTATTATATGAAATAATATTTAGGTTTCAAACAATTGTGATAGAGTTTCGGTTAACCCCCGCTTTTAGAGCTGAACGAACTCTATAATTTTAAACAAAAAAGTTCAATTTAATTACTCCCATCAAAAGGAAAATCGAAAAATGGGTGTTTGAGACCGCTTTTCGATTTGTGAAAATGCAATATCAAAACTGCTGAACCGGGTAGGAAAAACAAAAATTTAGAGTGTCACCACCCGGACTGAATGAGCGATAATCTCTAAAAATTTCTGAAGGGCAGCCTGCTCAAGGACTAAAGTCGCAGTGTTAACCAGCGGATGAGCTGTGATTGCGGCGGCTTTTTTTACATCCTCGTCGATCAATAACTGCACTTTGCCGGAACTATCGTTTACCAGCGCCAGGATGGAGACGGCACCCGGCGTTATCCCCAGATTTTGTTGCAAGCGCTCATCTGAAGCCAGTGACAGATTTTTTACACCGATCTGTGCGGATAACTGTTTCAGGTCAACCTGCTTATCATCACCACAAACCAAAAGGAAGAATTGGGCAGCTTTTTTATCTCGCAGGAAAAGGTTTTTGGTGTGTATCCCGGGCAAATCCGGCACAAGACGGTTGGCTTCTTCCACTGTGAAAACTGCCGGGTGATTATAGCTTGAATATTCAATTCCGTTATTTCGCAGAAATTCATAGATAACCATTTACGCTGATAACCTTTCTGGATGACAGTTATTCTACTATGATCTGTAAGAAATTTCAGGGAATTGGATAATGAAATTATTATTATCAATTGGTATCTCTTAAATATTTATTAATAAAACACTCTAGATTGGGCTGTTCCTTTCCAATTTGAGTACTTTGTTGTATATTAACTTAGATATGGCAAAGAATATATTACTAGTCGATGATGATGCGCTTCTGCGCCGCAGCCTGGCATTCAATCTGGAGCAGTCCGGATACAGTACCCGAGCGGCTGCTAACGCGGAAGACGCCATCGCCATGGCGGAACAGGAAGCGCCAGACCTGGTTTTGTTAGATATAAATTTACCCGGTATGGACGGTCTGGATGCTTTGCGCATCCTTCATAAGGAGCGAAAACTGCCGGTTATAATGCTGACCGCCAGGCGGCGTGAACTTGACGAAGTCCTTGGTTTGGAACTGGGAGCAGACGATTATGTTACCAAACCGTTTGATTTTAATGTGCTGCTGGCCCATGTTAAGGCGGTACTAAGAAGGGTTCAAAACAACGAAGAGACTCAAAATAAAGCACAACTGGTTCAGGCGGGTGGGTTGACAATTGACCCATTGGCTCACAGTGTAGTTTTTAAAGGAAGAACACTGGAATTATCCCCACGCGAATTTGATCTGCTTTATACACTTGCCAGGGCTGCCGGGCAGGTTGTCACCAGCGATGATCTGATAACCCGGGTGTGGGGGGCGGAATTTATCGGACAGCCGCAGGTTGTTTATGTTCATATCCGCTGGCTGCGCGAGAAACTGGAAGACAATCCCAACCGGCCTCAGCGGATTATTACCGTACGCGGCGTTGGATACAAATACCAGCCGGAGGATGATTAGAATGCGCTCGCTCAAGTGGCGCCTATTATTAAATACTCTCATCCCGATGTTGATCATTCTGCCGGTCGCCGGTGTCTTGATTACTTACCTGCTGGAAACTCAGGTTTTTCTGGCCAGTCTGACCAGTGAACTTACACGCCAGGCTGTATTGGTGGCGGATACTGTCAGTGGGTATAACGAAATCTGGCAGGACCCGGTGCGTGCCCAGGATTTCGTTTCCCGCATCAGCCCACGTCTGACGGCAAAATTAATGCTGCTTGACCCGGCCGGTCGCTTGATCGTTTCCAGCGATCCAAACGATTCTTTCCTGGTAGGGCAGGTCTTTAATGTTCCAAATGCCGAACTGCTGCTTGAAAAAGATCTGCCGGCCGAAGTGACCATGGAAAATGAACAAATCAAGGATATTGTTGTTCCTGTATTTAACAATGGCGGCAGTCTGATCGGTTTTGTTCGTCTGGCTAACCCCCTGGCGAGCATCTATGAGCGTTCCCAGATACTGCGGCAGGTGATGGTCTGGGTACTGGTGGGCGGCTTGCTTGTGGGACTCCTGTTGAGCTGGATACTGGCGCGTGAGGTTGAAAAACCGCTCAGACAGACAACCCAGGCGGTTTATAATCTGGCCAGTGGAGAGAACCCGCAGCAATTGACAGAGGCTGGTCCGCGTGAGACCAGGCTGCTGCTGAGAGCTTTTAATACCCTGGCGGAACGTCTCCGGACACTGGAGACCAGCCGAAAACGGTTGCTGGCCAACCTGGTGCACGAATTGGGGCGTCCATTGGGCGCCTTACGATCAGCCTCTCAGGCATTATTAGGTGGCGCTGGAGAAGATCCGCAGTTTCGACAGGAACTGGTGCAGGGAATGGATGATGAATTGGTACGCCTGCAGAGTCTCTTGAATGAACTGGCACACTTACACGATCAGGTGCTGGGCAGCCTGGATTTAAAAATACAGCCGGTGGCGTTGGAACCCTGGTTTAATATGCTGCTGCCAACATGGCAGCGTCTGGCTGCTGATAAGCGGCTCAAATGGCAAACAAAGATTGATCCCGATCTGGTAAAAGAAGTGAAAATGGATCCTGACCGGATGGCACAGGCCTTTGAAAATTTATTAAGCAACGCCATCCGTTATACGCCTACCGGGGGTAATATTTGGGTAGAACTCTCCAGTAATCAGGAATATTTCAGATTATGTGTCCGTGATAACGGACCCGGCATCCCTGCTGAAGAGGCAGGTTTGGTTTTTGAGCCTTACAAGCGCGGTAAAGCGGCTCAACGTCTTCCGGAAGGCATGGGTCTCGGTCTTTCAATTGCACAGGACCTGGTCCAGGCCCACGGCGGCACATTAACCCTGGAAGAAGTAGAACCGCCAGGCACCTGCCTGGTGATCCAGGTACCGTTACACGGCTGGGATATAACGGAAGAACCGGAAATAGCCAATATATAAAAATTTACCGGGGGTAATTTGACGGTGCATTTCTACAAATCAGAGGATTGGTGAAATACCGGCAGTGTTTCCGGTTATGATGACTGACCGGGAAAATATTTCCTGCCAAAATTTATAAGATTTTCAGTTATTCCTGAATATAATAAATGGTATCTGGAAACTGTTTTGGAGGGAATCATGAATATTGTCGTAATCGGGGCGGGGGCAGCCGGATTAACTGCAGCAGCGACCCTGGCAAAAGCCGGGCATAATGTGACCGTTGTAGACCATAACCAACGGCCGGGAGGTGTGCTTTCCGGTTGGGATAAAAATGGATTTACCTGGGACCTGGGTCAGCTTCTGGTTGAAGGTTTTGGCAAAGATGAGGCGATTGGGGAAATCCTGGATTCACTTGGAATTTATGACCAGGTAAAAACCATTCGTGATGACCGGCGATATGTTTTCCCTGATTTCAGTGTTGATAAACCGCAGGAATACGGCGGATTAACCTGGCGCATGAAATATCTGAAGGACATCTTTCCTGAAGATTCTAACGGCCTGGACCGTTACTGGAAAGATTTCAAGCGCTTTACCCGCCTGATGACAATTGTAAGAAAATTGGACCATACTTCGGGGTTATTAAAATGGTGGTGGCAAATTCAATTATATGTAAGCCTGCTGCCTTTTATCACCAGACAAAAATGGAGCGCCGAAAAATTGATGGACAGCTATTTTTCATCAAAAAAATTACAGGCAGTTTTCATTTCAATCCTGGCGGATTTTTTCACGCCGCCCAGTCAGTTTATGGGATTGGGTGTGTTTGCCTTAAATGCCGAGACGTCTTTTGATAGTCGGGTAGAAAAATCATTGGGCAGAAACTGTGATCAGATCTATATGTACAGTCTCCTGGGAGGAACCCGCACCCTCGTTGATGCTTTGGTGGGATGCATTCATCAGAACGGTGGCGTTATGAAGTTGGGATGTGATGTAACCGCGATAAATATCGTCAATGGATACGTCAGCTCAGTAGAAACGAATGAAGGGGAATCTATCCCGGCTGACATTGTTGTGGCGTCCGGTGCCGCCAAAGAGACATTCTTCAATCTGGTTGGAAAAAATCAACTGGAAGCGGAATTTATAAAGGAAGTTGATGATCTGCCGCTGATGGATTCGGTCTTCATGGTACATCTTGCGCTGGATTATGACCCGGCTGTCCATACCGGCGGTGTTTGCACCTATTACTACGGCACCTACGATATTGAAGGGGGAATCGTGGAGGCAAAACAGCAGGTATACCACCAGGGTAAGCAAGGATTTGTTGTTCATCTTCCCACCCACCATTCACCTCAAATGGCACCGGATGGTTATCAAAGTATGACGGTTTATACCATCTGTCCGGACAGTCTGGCAGAAGGTGACTGGGAATCTCAAAAAGAACAATTCACAGACCAGCTGATTAAATATGCTGAAGAACATATTCCGGATTTGAGGGGCCATGTCATAGACCGGGTAACTCTCAGCCCACCGGAATTTCGTGAGTTAACACAATGCAGCCATCATGCTTTCGGTGGTCTGGCACCGGTGATGGGAAAAAGCGGGATTAAACATCAGACACCAATCCAGGGGTTATGGTTTGTTGGCCAGCAGAGTGAAGGCGGCGGCGGATTAGCCAATGTCATTCCAAATGCCTATAAGACGGCCATGGAAATCAAAAATACGCTTTAACAACAATCAGGAGATCAGAGAATCGCTGCTGATTTCACATTAAGGAGAGATTTCCGTAAAAGTTAATTCGTTTTGCGGAAATCTTTTTTTATACTTAATCCAGCCTGATGTCACCAGTGATAATACTGTCGCGAATATCCTGCAATTCCTCACGCAATTCGGGAGATACGCGATCCTCCAGCAAATGAAAAGGCGCTAAATCTACACCGCCGTTCTCCAAAGTTCCATCCAGATTGCCACCATGGAAATTATCTTCAATCAGCGATTGGATGACGTAAAAAGTAGTCTGGTCCATACGCTTGAGCACTGAGGTGAGAATGACAGATTCAAATTCGGGGTTAAGCAAACTCCAATCCGAATCGACACCGATAATCAGGATATTACCGCGTCCCATTGCGATATCCAGGGCGCCTAATCCAGCCTGACCGGCAACCGGCAGAATTATATCTGCTCCTTCATCTATCATTACCGCTGTTAATTCTCTCCCTGGATTCGGGTCATCAAAATCCATGGTAAAGCGGCCCCCATCCGGGTTATCTAAATCCCAACCCAGCACCTGCACCTGTGCGCCTTTAATATCATTGTAGTAGAACACTCCCCTGGTAAATCCGTCCATGAATGCGGTAACAGGTGGAATAGGCAACCCTCCAAAGGTACCAACCTTTCCGGTCTCAGACATAGCTGCTGCCAGATAACCTGCCAGAAAACTGGCCTGGTTTGTACGGAAGGTCTGACTTAAAATATTGTTTACAGGCGGATCATAGCTGAAATCCACAATTGAAAAGCGTTGGTTCGCGTGATTTATAGCTGAGGAAAATGTGGCGTCGCCTATCAGGAACCCGGATGAAATAATAAGACTGCATCCTTCCTGCTCAAATTGATCCAGATTCTTTTCGTAATCAGATTCATTCCTGGATTCAAGGAAGGCAGCTTCAATACCAAATTCCTGCAAGGCCTTTTGAATGCCCTGCCAGGTAGTTGCATTAAATGATCTGTCATCAAATCCTGAAGTATCTGTTACCTGGCAGACCCGCACACCTGCGCCGGGTAATGCAGCCGGTTCAGGAGGCATTTCGGTTGGTTCTACCGGAACAGCCGCAGCCGGGGCTTCGGTTGCCTCCGGCAGGACTACAGCCATACCGGCTGTAGGTTGACCTGCGGAAAATTTTGGTTTAAATAAATTCAATGCGCCAAAAGCAAGTCCACCAATGACGATCACTGCCAATCCAAGCCAGATCCAAATTGGAATTCCGGACCGCCTTTTTGATTGAGCTGTACCTGCAGGGGACGAGGAGGCAAATTCTACGCGGGTAGCCATATCTGCTAGTGGTTCAGATATGCGGGTCGTGCATACACTTGTGGCCTGGCCAGCCATGTCGGGTGAAGTAATTATCGGTTCAATTTGGGTGGAATCATCCACCAGGATCTGTTCAGTGTCGGGTGGTAATTTTAGATCAGCTTGCAGCGGAGTTGCTGTCGGCGTTGGTACGGCCTGATCGAGCACATCCTGCATGGCGGCGGCAAATTGCTGCATATCCATGTAGCGATCATTGGCATCTTTAGCCAGTGCTTTGATCAGCAGGTTTTCAACAGGTTCAGGTAGCTGAGGGTTCAGGTCGCGCGGGCGCGGCAGGGGATCATTAATCTGTTTGACAATCACTGCCATGGGTGTATCTGCCCGATATGGCCGGCGTCCCGTTACCAATTCGTATAAGACAATCCCGAGTGCATAAACATCACTGCGACCGGAAGCCTGATTACCAAGACACTATTCCGGAGACATATAGTCGGGTGTGCCAACACCGGTTCCGGTCAGGGTCAGGTGGGCGGCATCTTCACTTTCCAGCACCATGGCAATCCCGAAATCGGCCAGTTTAGGATTGTTGTTTTCGTCAAAAAGGATATTTCCGGGTTTAACATCACGGTGTAATACGTCGCGCTTGTGAGCAAAAGCCAGCGCTTCAGCCACCGGTATTAAAAGTTTCAAAGCCTGCTGCCAGGGAATAACATGCCCGGCCAGTTTTTTGAGACTCTTTCCGGGTAAGTATTCCATAATCAGGTACGGTATGTCGCCGTATTCACCGTAATCGAAGATAGTGACAATGTTGGGGTGATGGAATCGTGCCAGGGCTTTCGCTTCCCGTTCAAAACGCAGCAGCATTTGTTTCAAATCCTGTGGTGCAATGCGTTCGGTGCGGATAAACTTGACTGCCACCTCTCGTTCAAGACGGGTATCAAAGGCTTTGTAAACGACTGCCATGCCGCCTTCTCCCAGTTTTTCCAGAATGTGGTAGCGACCGATATTCTTTCCGATCAGATTTTCCATTTCATCCGCCTGTGACTAGGGAATAATATTTATTATACAGAAAAAGAGGTGGAGAAGGAACGAGTAACGAGTGGGGAGTTCTCAGGAAATTGTAACGGTATAGGAAACTTAAATTCTAAAGAAAAAAATTCAAAAGAAACCAGGTTTTTAAATTGCACGGGCTACCTATATGAAAATTTTCACCATGGCAATGCTACTTTGTAAAAAGCATCAACCTGGTTTCATCCGGATGAAAACTTGGAATACAAAACTGAATCCTTGAGTATTTTTCCAATTTGGAATAGCCACCGCTCCTCATTTTATTCGGAGTGCAAGCAGGACGGTTGTTGAGTTGGGGAAGGTGATGAGAACCTGGCTTCAGGGAGGTAAATGTGGGATTGATGGAAAAGAATTAACCACCGATAAACACAGATGAACACAAATTTTAAAAGTGTTTGTTCAGGATGTTTTGCGTGGAATCAAAATTTACGCGCCGGGGACGGCGCTGCGAGCAGTAGGTGGACGAAGACGCTTCCTTCGCAGGTGCTGCGATTGGGGTTTGGTGTGTTGAGATTCAATACCTAGGGTTCCCGAGACTTTTGAAATTGGTGAAGACTGAGTGGTTTCAGGTTTTAGATTGACTCAGAACCTCAAGTTTGAGTGATGGCTAAATTGAGAAGTGGGAATGTAATGATGACCTGGTTTCTTTAAACCTGTGAGGAACTCGTTACTCTAAAAAAGAGAAGTGTTGTGCCTGAAAATCATGCATTACGAGCGGTGAGCAGGTCGTCCAGAAAAGCATGCACCTGATCCGGTCCTGCCAGGCGATACTGGGCCCGGGACTCAACCGGTTCGGATGACACCCGCACTGCGAACCCGCGCTTCGAAGGCAGGGCGCCGAAAGCTTCTTCATCCTTGTCGTCATCACCGATCGAAATACAGAGCGCATCTGTGGGTGTTAATGCCTCAATCACACGTGTGATCGCCGTTTTTTTACTGGCGGCTTTTGGAGCCAGTTCCAGAAAGCGGTCGCCGGACATTAATCGGAAGTCATCACCAGGCGGTAGATTTTGCGCTTCAGCGTAGGCCTCCGCCATCAATAAACGTGACTCATGCGGGTCTGCAAAGCGTCCGTGTATGGCCAGCGACCAGCCTTTGTCTTCCAGGTAAAAACCTTTGCGCTGATCAATTAGCGCCTGCCAGCGCGGCAGCAGTTTTTCCAACAGCGGACGCACGCTTTCAAATGGCAGGGTTGTGTGTTCTGTCCCATCCGGAAGCTGCATTTCGATACCATAGGTGCCGCCCATTAATAACCCGGCTACTGGCAGCAGATTTTTGATATGCGCAAGACGCCGGCCGCTGATGACCGCAGGCAATATCCCCTCGGCTACAACCAGCCGTTCAAGCAGGGAAATCACTTTGACGTCTGGGAGGATGATATCCGGTGAAGGTGCAAAATTGGCCAGGGTACCGTCATAATCAAGAAACAGACGCACGGTCTTTACCCTAGCCGTTTTACGGGTCAATTCAGAAATATTTTTTTCCATCAGTCGCGGCTGTCTGTTAACAACGGCAGCAAGTCCTGCTCGAAAATTGCTTTCCAGGTATAACCCTGGCGTACTCTGGCGCGCAGGAGGTATTCAGGGTTGTCTTTTGTCCAATTTAAGATCTGCTCGGCGAGCTGCTGCGGGGGAGTATCAAGCGAAAAAATAAAGGATTTGGTTATGTCAAGATCCTGAACGGCCGGAACAGACGTAGCGAAAACCGGCAGACCAAGCAACCCGGCTTCCAGTATAGACATGCCAAAACCTTCACGGTGCGAGGGCATAAACATGATATCGGCCATATGGTAAAGATCGGCGACCACGCGCTGATCGATCAGATAACCGCTTCCGGGCTGCGGTCCGGATTCAAAAACGAAGCACATTTCATGTTCAACATCCAGACTTTTACGCAGCTCGAGGAGTGATTGGTAATACTCCATGCTGCTGCTATCGTGCGGATCAGGTGGTCCGGTCAGCACCAACCGAACACGCTTATTCATAGTCTTGAGCGCCGCCAGAACCTGCATGGCATATTCGATATTCTTTGCAGAAGTAACCCGCACCGGCATTATCAGGATCAATTCATCTGCCCACAGGTTGAGACGGTCAATTAAGGCAGCACCTACCTCCGAAAAGTTCAGCAGCACAGCCGGGTCAACCCCGTTGTGGATAACCGGGATGTCCTGTGGTGGCAAACCAAAGGTCTGCACTATTTCATTCTTGCGCTGTTGTGAAATAGCCACATAGGTAACATGTTTGTGGACCGTTTTAAGCAAGTTCCATGGAAAACTCTCATAAACTTTGTTGCGAGAATTCGGACTGCTCCAGGTCAGGTCGTGACACCATGCCACCGTATGCGCGATGGTACCCTCATCCATAAGGCGGAACAATGCGGCCGTGAGCGGTAAGTTAAAATGTTTGGTGAGTACATTATGGACAACCAGGTGGTCAAAGGGTTTTAAAAGCGGACGAAGCTGTTCAGTTAGGCGATCCACCAGGCTTTCAAAGGAATCCGGTATGTTTCCCCGGTTCAGTTCAGCAGTAGCTGCTGCAATTTCAGGATTCATGGTGTCGATCTCAGCAACGCAGCGGAAAGCGACAGAGCGCGGTAATGCAGAACTGTCACCGCGACCGGCAATTATTGTAAGCGGCAAGCCGGCTTCGGCAAATTGAAAAGCATGCGCATGGATAACCGCTTCGACACCTCCGATTTCCGGAGGGGCGGAATAATGTAAAATCGCAGTTTTCATACAAACTCCTGAGCTAAATTCTGAATTTGCAGGCTGTCAGCGTTTTGATATTCTTGCTTAATAACCCAATCGACTGATCTCATTGATCTGGCTGCAGAACCAGGCGTTGATATCATTTTCTTCCACTATGCGACGTAATTTCACAGCCCGTGAGTGTCGCTCGTCGGCTGGCATGGTTAACGCCTGATAGAGTGCTTCGGCGGTTGCATAAATATCGCATGGTGAAATCACAAGCGCACCGCTTTCCAGTTGTTCACGGGCTCCGGTCAGTTCTGATAGTACCAGCACGCCATCTTTCTGATTGACAACGGGGCCTTCCTTGGCGACCAGGTTCATCCCGTCTGCAATTGAGTTGACCAATAAGACATCATAAATTTGCAGGGCGGCCACTGCGCGCGTGTAATTCTCACCAAGAATAACCCGTACCGGCTCCCATTCACTATTACCGAACTGCGAGTTTACCCAACCGGCGGCGGCCATTAATTTATCATGATAATCACGGTATTCATCAACTTCAAGACGGGATGGCACCAGCAGGGCGATAAACTTGACTTTACCAATGAGTTCGGGGTGCAGTTCAAGCATATCGCCATAGGCTTGAAACCCGCGCACGATATTCTTGCTCGGATCGGTACGATCTACCCGCACGATAAGCTGTTCATCTTTTACAATTTCTTCCAGCTGCAGTCGCTGTTGTAGGGTCTCTTCAGATTGGTCAAGCTGCTTTAATGCAACCACGTCAATTGAAATAGGGAAATCACGTACCTGACAAACCCGGTTCCGGTAACGGACACGTCTGTTTTTGTAGCTGACGGAGGCTCCCGGCAGGTGTGATTCAACCGAACGAAGGAAATTAAGGACATCTTTGCGGGTTTGGAATCCCAGTACATCCACAGCGGTGAGACTTTCCAGGATGGCCTGACGCATACCGGGGGGCAGGATATGGAGATCTTCGGGACAAGGCCAGGGAATGTGTACAAAATGTGTCAGGGTTACTTTGGAGCGGCTTGTTCTGTGCAGCATTTTCCGCAGCATACGCGGCACTAAATAGAGATGATAATCCTGCAGCATAACCAGTGTCCGCCCGGTGTCAGTACGAACCTGACGGGCAACAGCTTGAGCAAACTGGTGATTGGCAGCTACATAGCCTTCATTCCAGGCTTGCCATGTGGCTTGCGTGATGTTTGGGCTGGAAATGAAATCCCACATGGAGTGCTGCAGAAACCAGAGCAGTGGATTCGAAATAATGTTGTAGTAGCCGTCATAGACCTGTTCATCAAGCGGCACCAGGTGCAGATCGATTGTGCGGCCGTTGTTTCCTAAATTGATCTTTCCACTCTGCCATTCTTTTTCGATGTCATTCAGGGCTGAGGCAATCCAGGTGATATTGACGTTCTGAGCCAGACCGAGCAATGCGGTTACCAGACCACCTCCACTGCGGTGGATCAGCGTGCTGCCGTCTTCAGCTTGTGTAAAACCAGCCGGGCCGCGGTTGGATACGATAATTAACGAACGCCCCGCCAGTATAGCTTCAAGATCATTTCCACAGAGGGGATTTTCAGCTATCTCCGAATTTTCCACACTCATTGGTTGCTCACTTCTCCGGGGTTGTCAACCCGTTGCTAGCCTGAATGGCCAGATCAATAAATACCGCCGAAGACCAGCCAAATATATTGACGGCTTTGGGTGGTGGTGCGCCGGTTTCGGCGTCATAATACTCGTAAATATCCTGGTGGGCCATGATCATTTCCAGCGTGCGGTCGCGCAACTGGTCTGCCAGTTTATGCCTGCCAATCTGATTGAGTGCTTCAATAAAGAAGTAATTAATATTAGCCCATACCGGACCGCGCCACATCGTTTGCGGATCATACTTGGGATCATTGCGTGCTACAGTAGGAAGCATATATTTCCCCCAGAACATTTCCGGATTTGTTAGATGAGCCAGTAGCCGGTCGTTGATTTCCTTGGATAATTGACCGGTCCAGAGCGGATAGAGGTTGAAAGGCGTGACCACCTGAATGCGCCTGTGGTCGTGTGTAGCCCAGAAAAGACCGGCTTGTGCATCCCAGAAATGCTCAATCATGCGGCTGACCATGGCGGTAGCACGCCGTCGCCACATGGCTGCCTCACCCTGCATGCCGAGGATTTCGGCCATCATGGCCAGCGAGCCCATCGACACGCAAAGATAGGTGTTAAGTTCAGGGGATTCAACCGGCATGCCCTCATCCCATAATGGGCTGTCGTCCAGTCCGGAGGAATAGGGGTGATTATATTGAACCAGTCCATCGCCATCATCATCGTTCATCGAAAACCACCAGGCATTCAAGCGTACCAGTGGTACATATACCTCGGATAAAAAGTCCAGGTCCGGATCGGTTTCGTGCAGCTTAAGTACAGCCCAGGCCAGGATGGGTGGTTTGGTCACTTCTCCTACGAAAGGGTGATCAATGGTTGTGACGATGCCTTCATCGAAGACGACGTCCGGCTGCATACCATTGGGCTGCTGAAAGGCTAGCATGGCGCGGATCTGATTGCGTGCCAGGTTGGCGTCCACATGGCGGTATGCCAGTGTATGCATGGCGCTGTCCCATAACCACAAACCGACATAGCCAATCTTGGAGGGGGTCATGGCTTCATACATAACTTTCCCCTGAGGGCTTATCAGGTTGTTGGCCATCACCCACCAGGCATAAGCGTATGTGTTGCGATACTTCGGTTTGACCTCAGGAACGCTTTCGAACCAGGCATTCCAGCGCCGTTGTGCCAGCACTCGTAGTTCCGAGAATGGGAGTATTTGTCCGGATGCCTGTTCCATGGGATAGATACCAATGGTAGCTGTGCAATCGTCGCCGGCTTCGATCAGAAATTCGACTTCATATCCGCCTTCAACCGGGGTAATCTGGTTTCGTTCCAAATTTCCATTGGTGTTGTATATCAGATTACGAACGGAAATAAATTTTCCGCCTGTTTCAGTGCTGCGCCAGTACTGCGGAAAGGTGCGGAAACGCAGGCCGCAGATCTGACCGGCTGGCAAACCGAATGCAATAGTTTGCTTATCCTGGAAGACAATTTCGATTAATCCAATGCGGGTTTTTAATTCCAGGCGCGAAGGGCTGCTGGTGACTTCGAAATCAAGAATGCGGCCGTCTGAGTCAATCAGGTACATATTTTGAATAAAGGGCGGACGCCGCAGGTAAGCTTCAATATCGGCATCAAGCTGGGTAAGCCGTTCAGCCAGTTTAACGTACAGGCCGCTATGATCCGGGTAGCGGAAGATCAACAGGCGGGATCCGCGGTCGCTGAAGGGTACTTTGGTAATGTCAATATGGTTGTGCAGTGCACTCATATAATCACTTGTGTTCATAAATTAAGGTTTTCCTCCAGTTTTATCATCCAGGCTGCCTGAAAAGTTCATAAATACAGCTGTACTCAATTTTAGTCTAACCTATCCAAATTGAGATGTCAAACTTGTTGTGATTGGTGAATGATAGTCACGGGTAAAAAGTCACAAGTCGCGAAGGTAAGATGAGTGTTTGTAACCTGTGATGGTTATTGGGAAGTCACGAGTGGCGGGCAAAAGTGGGGAAGAGGCGCTGAATGAGTAGAATTGCAAATTTAAAAACCGGGTTAGGTCCGTGCAAATGTTGTTTGTTGTGGACAAGCTGGTGGAGCAAAAATTGTAGAGTGAAACCAATAAACCCGGTTTTTTTGACTCAAATTTCGAATCCGATTTCAACAGATAAAGAATGAGTAGCTTGTTATTTCATCTCAGCTAACTTACAATGGAATTTAACCATTAATCGTTTAGACAATCTCAAGCCATTCCGGAGGAAAGACCATGATGAAGTTCTTAAGGCGTATCGGCGCAATATTTGTAATCCTGCTGGCAATCTGCGGGTTGGCATTTTCCATGTTCGGAATTGTCAAAATCTGGCAGTGGCGGGTTCCGGTAACCAACGGTCTGACCAAGATTCTGAATGTCAGCGATGATCTTTTGAGTACGGCAGAAGATGGCTTGACGGTGGTTGATAATGTTTTGGATAACGCAGGAACCAGCCTGACGACGCTGGAAACCACTACTGATGCGATTGTGAAATCGATGGAGGACACCACCAAACTGGCGGCGAATTTTTCTGCATTCTTTAAAAATGATCTGATCTCAACTATCAAGAATACCCAGATATCAATCATTGCAGCCAAAAGCAGCGCAAAGGTGATTGACACCCTGCTTTACGGGCTTTCAAATATCCCCTTCCTGGGTATTGAATACAAACCGCCGGAACCGTTGAATGAATCTCTTTCGGGTGTGGCCACTAGTATGGATGGACTGCCGAAGTCATTTACGGAGATTTCAACCAATCTGGATACAAGCAGCGAAAATATGACATCACTGCAAGGGCAGGTCGGGTTGATTTCCAGCAGCCTGAGCGATATACGTGAGAATCTGAATGACGCCCGTAAGGTGGTGCAGGATTACCAGACCAAAATCGACGATATGCAGAACTGGTCGCAGAAGATCCGGGCCAGACTGAAAACCACCATCCTGATCCTGACGATTGTGCTGACTTTATTTCTGATGGCGCTGGCCGTATCACAGTTGGGGGCTATTTCAATGGCACTGGAAACCATGCAGTGGCGCAGGAAGGAAATGGTGGTGGCTGAACCTGCTCCGGACAGGCCAACAAATTAGTCACGGATGAGCTCGGATAAAAACTGACAAGTTAAACCTTTTTAAGCTCTGAGTTTAATTTAATAATGACGAAGTTTAGCTGGACAGAAAAAAGGTTGTTAGATTAACCACAAATGAACACAGATAAGGCAAAGCCTTTAAAAGTGCTGAGGCTATTATAAAAGTGGCGAGGCACACACTGAAGGGCACTTCGCCTCGCCCGTACGAGTTCTCGTTTGTTGAACCAGTTTTGCAGCATGATTATAATGAAAAGCTTTATTCAGAATCCTGCAGGGCTTGAAGCAGGGACTCAATATTTGCTACCGCAAGGTCATTCTTTTTGCCGTCGGTTATGAAGAGCTGCAGCAGGATAAGGGATTGTTTCCCGGTTTTGCGGTAGTGAAAGCCGAGATACTGATTAATATCAAAAGGAACCAACAACGGCAGCAGCGATGCTGTAAGAGAGAAGGCTGCGGTTATAACGGTAGGTTTTAAAATGATCTTTTGCAATGCACCGTTGTGCGAGGTCTGGCTCAATACAGCTTCACGGCATGCTGACGCGGATAATTTTAGCCAGGGGCTCATGCGGAAAGCTTTGAGCGACCAGCCGGCCAGTTCCAGACCGGCCACAAATGCAGTCATCACGGCGGTTACTGAAGCCTGCATGTCTGACCCAGGCTGCTCTATGATCACCCCGAAACCGGCTTTTTTCAGGAGACTGGCCACATCCCGGCAGGTTTCTTTTTTGCCTGTTAGCGGTATGCCGAGCGGTGAACGGAAGAAATTGATGCCGCCAGGGTGTCCACCGCCTGCCTGGGGGCCGCCCTGCCAGGCCATGAATGTTGTCCCGCCGAAGATAACACGGTCCTCAGCTCCTTCCGGAAAAAATTCGGGACGCCCGCCTTCCGGTGCAAAACAAACTACCCGCTCTGACGGCATCTGCTGCAGAAATTCTTTGAACCAGGACGAATAGTAAACAGGAGAGGGGACTGTGAACCAGATCTGGTCCGGCTGAAAGCTTTGACTTTCAGCAATGTCCGTCAGCACCCGGTAATTTTTCAGATGGTGAACAAGCGGATCTCTGCGGTAAAAAAAGGTGGTCTGATATAGGGGCAGGCCGCCCTGATCGAGCGCCTGTTTCAGTTTTTCGGCGTTGGCGGGCAGTTCATATAATCCTAGGTCAGCGCCGGCATTTTGTAGATGAAGTCCGAAAACCTGTCCCACAGCACCACCGCCCACGATTAAAACCCTCATTTACACCTGTCCTTTCCGTTTTCCTTATTATTTGAAGGGAAATAATAACCCAGATTTTCAGCTTTCGCTGTTTTCTTCAATGACTTCTCTGTCTGCAGTTCTGCGTTTTACTCCATTTTCAGAAGATGGCGTTGTGGGATAGGTTGGTGTGATCTGATCGACGGTGCGGTTATAGACGATTTCCATCACGCGGATAGCCAGTGGAAAAGGAAACAATTTTCCCACTAAAACAGCAATCTTGTTAATCGTTCCGGGGATGATGACGCGTTTACCCTTCAGAATGGCCGGGTAGGCGATCTGCGCGACCTTTTCGGGAGACATGATGGTTTTTTCGGCCGATTTTTTAACCTGTTCACCAGCCAATGCCAGAAACTCAGTTTGTGTTCCCCCGGGGTGGAGGGTGCTGACGCGGATATTGGTTGTGCGGTACTCGTGATACAGCAGGTTGCCGAAGATGCGCACATAATGCTTGCTGCCGGAATAGACGGAGAAATTGGGCAGGGGTGCATAGCCGCCTACGGAGCCGACATTGACAACGTGGCTGGGTTCGCCATGAGCAAGCATATGGGGCATGAACAGGTGACACAGTTCTGTCAGAGAAAGAATATTCACAGCAATTATCTGGTGCAGCAGTCCGTGATCCAGATCCCGGAATTGTTGGTATGGGCTGATACCGGCGTTGTTGATCAGTACGTGCACTTTCCCAAATTTCTGTACAGCTTCATTAAAAAGCGTTTGGGTGGCACCCGGAGCGGTGATATCGAGCGCCAAGCAGTGGACAGACGCTGCCTGCTTATCGGCCATTTCGGCGCAAAGAGCCAGCAGGCGCTCTTCCCGTCTTGCGACGGCCAGAACGGCATGCCCATGGCGGGCAAAAGTTTGCACCAGCGCCCAGCCAATTCCTGAGGAAGCTCCTGTGATTACAACATTCATGGGTTGGTTTTTCCTGGAAATGCGAGAATGGAAGAGTTTAAAATATTCTATATGGAATTGGGGATAATAACAATCAAATTGGATAAATCAGTAAATTGGTAATTGGTGAAAGAGGGTAAACCACAGGTGAACATAGATGGACACAAATGGGGTGGTTTTGAGGATATGGGTAGGCGTTTGACGTGTTGAATGTATATGTTAATTTTTTAATACCTGAGGGTTTTGGTTGTGGATATGCCGTGGTAGTTGCTTATGATTGTAGTGATTTCAAACTAGTTAAATCCTCAGGTTTGGGTGGCGGGTTAATCCTGAGAGAGGAAGTGAGGGAAAAAATAAAAGTCCCGCCCAGATATTTTTTAATACTAGGAAGGACTTGTGGAAGCTATTTATTTGATTGTGGCGTTACCTCAAGATTTAGGGATTGGTTGTTCCATTCAGGATTGATTCAATCACCTGCTGGAAGTTTTCAAATGGTTGGGCTCCAATGATGGGTGTACCGTTGACCAGAAAAGTGGGGGTGCTCTGCACGCCTATCTGCTGGCTCATTTGTTTTTCCTGAGTGACAATATCGGTGTATTTTCCGGAATCAAGGCATTCGTAAAACTTCGCCGTATCCAGTCCGATCTGACCGGCAAATTCTTTGAGATGATCCTTACTGAAGGCACCCTGATTTTCGCCGTTCTGGTGCTCATAGAGAAAATCATAGTAATCCCAGAAGGCATTCTGGTCGGAGGCACATTCACTGGCTTCGGCTGCCCACTGCGATTCTGGACCCAGGAAGGCGAAGTGAAAGCTGACAAAACGGACTTTACCGCTAATAATGTATGTTTCTCTGATCTGACGCTCCGCGTCAGTGGCAAATCTGCCGCAATATGGTCATTGAAAATCGCTGAAACCGTAGATTGTCACCGGTGCATTCGGGTCCCCCAGGGAGTGACGCTCCTGGCTGAGCAGGAAGCTCATTAATTGTTCATTAGTTGCCGCGTCATTTTGTGTTTGCTCCGGTGCAGCTGCCGACGGTTGTTGTACTGAAGCCTGTTCCTGGCTGGCGGCTCCGGCTGGTCGCAGGTAAACGCCGGCGTAAAATCCTAAAACCAGCATCAGGAGTGCAATAATCGGGGTTGCCCAGGATTGAATGCTGATGGTGATGGCTGCTTTTTCTTCTGTGGCTGGTCCTTCAGTAGATAATTCTTCAGGCGCTGTATCTTGTGGGTCTTCCATTTAAAATCTCCCCAACTTGACGCTGGATTCTGCAGTTGTCTGCTTGAATTTTGGTTTCACTTCACTTTGCTGTATGAGCAACATTATAGCATTTAATTTGCATCAGATCGGCCAGCGGGATTATACATTTATTGAAATGGATATTCAGTTGCGGCGATATAAGCTTTGCTGGAAAGCAAACAAGTGCACAACCGTACTGATTCTAAGGATTACCTGTCAAAATTATTTTTTAATTTAACGGAATTGGAACCTTGGAGTACAATTGTAACCCTTACCGTTAATAAATATTTTTTTGGAGGAACCAGAATGTTTCAGAAAAGTACCCGAATTTCAATCGTTGCAATTATTATTTTATTATTCTTAGTTTCCTGCAGTGATAAAGCGGTTGATTCGGTTCTGCCATCTGACACAGATGGAAACAGCGGCATCGTAGCCATACCGGCATCAACCAAATCCACTACACAGCCAGCTCCCCCTGATTTAGATCTAACCAACCTGGAATTCTTAAGCTTTATCCCCGGTGATCTGCCGGAGGGCTTTGCTGTATCGAAGGCTGTAAGAAGTCTTCCGGAAACATATTTTCAGGTAGCCAATTTCTCTGACATGATTTACCTTCCGATTGAAAAAAACTTGCTTGTTCAGGGTGGTCTATACATCTTTTTGTTTGAAGATGACAGTGATCGGGACAATGCCTACCAGCTTGTCAGTCAGGAGGTCGCAAAAAGAGCGGATATCCTGAAAGTTGAAATGCGGGACATGTCCGGTATTGGTGAGAAGGCAACCATGTTGTCTGTAAAAGGGATCAGCATTGGTATTGAACTCAATATTGTCGAACTGGTATTTGAACATTGCGGAGCGGTAGTCCATCTCTCTTTGGGTGATGATGCAAGTCTGGAAAAAGTTGAGAGCATGGTCACTTCATACGGCGGTCAACTGGCATACCGGTTGGATACGCTGGCATGCCAAAAGTAATAACAGCTAATTTGTATCCTGATTGGCCCAAGCGTTAATCAACTATAAAAAATATCAAGAGGTGGCGGTATGACCACCTCTTTTTTTATCCGGTAATTGTACTCTGCCATTTTTGTGAGTTTGTTTAGACAAATGGCTATTAAAAAACCGGCCATAACATTGATATTGATTGTATACAATTGTCCAATTTCAAAACAAATGGTTTTTGCTATCATGATTCTGTCATCACTCCAGCAGTCATTCTACAAGGCTGCGTCCATATTTCGCCTTGCAATTGAATAAGAGTAAGTAAAGGGAGCTAGAGCCATGAAAAAATTTAAGAATTTTGCTTTAAAAAGACCAATTCTCTTCGGTTTATCGTTCATTGTGATTTACGCATTGGTGGCGGCGCTTGCCTATCCGGTTCATTTCCTGTTTCCGGAAAATGGTGTGGGTCAAATTTTTGGTGAAACAGCCAACAAGTTGATAGTTTTTGGTGTGTTTGTTTTGCTATTGTGGCGCTTCGGGTGGTTGAAATCGTCCGGCTTAACCGGCAAAGGCAGCTGGAAGATCTGGCTGATAACTGCGGTTGTATTGGTATATATGGGCGTGCTTGAACTTTACGCCTTCACAGGCAGTCTAACACTGTCGTTTCCTGACCCACCGCTGGCTCTAGCAAACCTGGCACTTGGTTTCGGAACAGGGTTAGTAGAAGAGACCTTATATCGTGCAGTCGTGCTGATAGCCATGATTTCCGCCTGGGGCCACACGAAAAAGGGAATTGTAAAAGCCGTAGCCCTATCCTCGATTTTGTTCGGGATGACCCATTTGCTAAATTTGATGATCAGACCCTGGCAGGTGGTTTTGTTCCAGGCACTGGTGGTTTCACTTCCGGGAATCTTTTACGGAGCATTGGTATTATCGGGAAAAAGCTTATGGCCTGCAATTCTGATCCATTGGCTGACCAATGCCGTTGTCAATGTTCAGGTAATCGCCATAGAAGGTTTCCAGGAAGCGACTGCCATGTGGATCGTGTTTGCTATCGGATTAATCCCAGTGATAGTTTATAGTGCTTATTTGATCAGGAAGTTGCCATTCTTTTATGCCTATGAAGCAGAGGAAACTGAAAAACCGCTTATGCGAACCAGAAAGGCGCAAGCCGGAACATAAAAACCCAACATTAATAATTGAATATCAACCTATCAACAAATTTTTTTTTGCATAGCCATAATTAGTAAAAGAATCCGGTTATTTTCGATTTTATTACTAGAAAAAGCGGTCAAGATAATGGGTGATCAACCAAAGGAAAATCGGTACAAGGAAAGTGGTAGCAAAACCTCTGATTGTGCCGATTTCCCATGGCCACATGGAGATTTTCTGGAGGGCATTACGCTCTGTTCGCAAGGCTTGCAGCGCCCGTGGATAATCATCAATGTTCTCTAAGTTGTCCGCATCTATCCGGAGATTAAATTTATTGACCATCTGCTCTATTCGGTGATCATTCTTTTCCAACATAGCGTTTCTTTCTTCCAGCAGCTTGACCCGCATACCGGTCAATGGCAGCACAAAGGCAGCAGCAGCAACCAGCAACAAAGTCAAATCAAATATCGCAAACACCGCAGCAATATGCAAAAAGACCAGCTGGAAAACACCGAATGTGGCGATCAATGCCAGCCCCATGCCCATTTTTGAAGTCAGGATGGAAAAGGCATGCGCGGGACCAAGGTGGAAGAGATTGACATTTTTCACTTCGCGATGAAGTTTTGAAACCAGATATATCTGCCGGGTCGATTGAAATACCAGGCATAAGAATGAGGACATTGCCAGCAGGCGAAAAAATATTTGGTAGACATTGGTGATCAGTGGAAAGGAAAGGAATGCGGTACGTGTGTCTGAAGTAAAATAGCTGGCACTTAGAACAACGATTGCAATCGCAAGCGCAACCCAACCCTGACGCGCCGGTAATTTTGTGAATTTGTTTTCCAGAAGCGCATAGCCAGATTCATCGGTTGAGGAGAGCGGCCGGAATTTTTTCAAGGCGTTTTTCGCTGAGATACTGAGGTAATCAAAAAAACCAATATAGAAGACAACCCAAAGTGCATCGGTGGCATTTTCTGGATCAATACTTCCAACCGGCAGCACGCCGGCGAGCCACAGAACTGCAATGTTTATAAAACCAAGGACAAGCAGCATAACCAGATAGGGTATCCAGGCAGGTCCAGGCAGAGATCTGATCCATTGGGTCAGCCGCTCAATCCAGCTTAAAGAATTGATTTTCACAGCGGGTTTTGATTTTGTCGTATCGAGATTCTCACTGATTTCAGCCATTGCAACTCCTGACAGAAAATCGATTTATAAAAAAGTTTATATCAGATAAATAGTATCATCTTGATCAGATAATAGAAAGAAGACCGGCAGCGTCAGTATGTACAATTTCCTGTTTTCCGGCGTCGCCTAATTCTGGAAACACCTGTTTGGCAGATCTTAATAAAGCTAAAAAGTTCACTTCTGCCTGAAATGACTACGTTTACAACTGGAGAACCGCCGGGAGAAACCGGGTGGAGACATACCGGTACTCCTAATGACGGCTTTGGCAAACTGTAGATTTTTATGTTGATGTGGAATTCAGGTTGTAATTAATAAGCAATATATAATTAATCAGGGGATTAACCATAATAGCCGGAGGAAATTCAATATGCAGCTCTACTACATTATTGTGCCTATAAACATTGTGTTAATTATTGTGTACCTGATTGCCCGCAATCGTGAAAATCTAAAACTCACTGCCATCATCCAACCGCTTACAACGTTTCTCTCGCTTGCTATCGCTGCTTCGAGTCTGTTCAACCCTGCATCCAATTCGTCTTATACCATTTGGATTTTAATCGGAATTGGATTATGTTTCGCAGCGGATATCTTTAACATCGATATGAATAATGACAAAATATTTATTACCGGGATAATTTTCTTCATGGTTGCTTACCTGGAATATGCTGCTACTTTTACGATATTCAATAAAGGTTTTCAGCGGCAGGATATACTCGTTGGCATCATATTTATTGCGATCTACCTGCTGCTGATGCGCTTATATTGGAAAAATCTGGGCCAATACAAACTGCCAATCATGATCTACGGATTAATCCTGCCCTTTATGGTAACCCGCGCTATTTCTACAATTTTTGGCGGTAGCTTCCCAATGACTTCTGCCATTCTTATTTCAGTGGGAAGTCTGATGCTTTTCCTGGGAGACGTGGAATACGGGATGCATCGTTTTTATAAACCCAGCAAATTCGTTATAGGGCCGATCTGTTATGCAGGCGGCCAGTTATTAATCGCCTTGAGCTGCGCAACATTCATTATTTAAATCTAAGGACCCGCATTGAAAAACATGATCACAAGAAAAATGAAACTTGGATTTGGAGCAGGGGAGTTTAGCAGCAGCATTTTCTTTACACTCACATCATTCTGGTTAATGAATTTTTTAACCGATGAAGTTCGTTTGAGCGCTGCCATCGCCGGGACTGCCCTGCTGGTGGGAAAAATCTGGGACGCCATCATTGACCCCTTTATTGGATATGTTTCGGATCGCACGCACTCCCGTTGGGGACGTAGAAGACCTTATCTTTTGTTTTTTGCTATCCCTTTTGGCGCCGCCTTCGTATTAATGTTTCGCAATCCTGATATAGCCAGTCAAAGTGGCAAATTTATCTGGGCATTGCTGACCTATGTTTTCTTCTGCACTGTCTACTCGTTCACCAACATTCCTTATAATGCTCTCCTGCCGGAAATGACCACAGATTACAATGAGCGAACCAACATATCAGGCTATAAACAGTTATTTGCAGTGATTGGTACCCTGTTAGGAGCCGGCGCAGCCATGCCGCTAATGGCCATTTTCAGCGGCGGGTCTGCAGGGTTTATCGGTATGTCGGCTGTTTTCGGCTTCCTGGCAGCAGTTTCCCTGCTGGTCACATTTTTCAGTGTACGTGAACCAAAGGTGATTGAGGCGACTGTAAAAAGCAGCGTTTTTGAATCACTTAAAGATGTGGTCACCAACAAACCTTACATGCTGCTGCTGTTCACCTGGTTTGCCAATTCCACCGCGGTGGCAGTTATGCAGACCATGTTAATCTATTATTATAAATACCTGATTCAGGATGAAAACTCGGTCACACTGGCAATGATCACGCTGCTGGTGGTGACCATGATTACCATCCCGCTTTGGGTATGGCTGGCTAAGAAGGTCGGCAAAAAGCAGGCCTATATCAGCGGAATGACTCTGACACTGGCGGCTGTACTGACGTTCGCTTTCGCAGCAGACAGGATGGGTGACATCCCGGCACTGATCTTAATGGCGCTGGCAGGAGTGGGGTTTGCCTCGCATTATGTCGCTCCCTGGGCGATGGTGCCGGACAGCATAGAATACGGCTTTTCGATTTCCGGCAAACGCAATGAGGGTGTTTATTACAGCGTTTGGACATTTGTCATAGCACTGGGCGGTGCGCTGGCCGGTTTCCTGGTAGGGCAGGGACTTGACCTGTTTGGGTACGTTCCGAATGTTTTGCAAACCGCCGAATCGATGCTCGGTATCCGTCTTTTGATCGGTATATTGCCCGCTATCTTCATTTTGGCTGCCAACATCGTACTGGGGTTCTACCCGCTAAATAAAAAACGTTATGAGGAGGTTCTTCTGAAAATCAAGGAGATGGAATCAGGCGAGAAATTGTAAGGCAGCATTCCAAGTGCATTCCGAACTTTCGATTTTCTAAATGATATTAAAATAATTCAGTTGAAAGATTTTAATAATCTAACAGATAATTTGATTATTGACATAAGTTCTGAATAATAAGTTATTCGGCATCTTCTATTAAGATATAAGCTTAGTTTATATCCCGGTCAATATTATCCTCGTATTTCTTTGGTAGCGTTTTTTTTGTTAGATATGACGCCTGTGCTTTTAGGGTTGCTGAAGGACTGTATTAGGAAACTTTCTTTTCACTTACAAACCCATTAACAAGATGTTTTCGAAGCGAATGGTTTGAAGGTTCCAATGAAGTTTTTTCTGATATGAACGCGATTTATTGATATGATTATGACAGTACATATTATTTGGAGACAGAAATGGTGTTTCTGGAAATAAAGTTAATCATTTTCGTTTTGGTATCAGCCCTGAATGTAAAGGTATCACGAAATTCCCTGCGTAGTTATCAAGCACACGGGTTCTACCGTTTTTTTGTCTGGGAATCGATCCTGATCTTAATTCTTAATGAATATTAATTATTGGTTCGTCGAACCATTAAGAATGGTTCATATCCTATCCTGGATATTTTTAATCATTTCTCTGGCTCTAATTATCAGCGGGGTACAAACCTTTCGAAAAAAAGGGAATATTGACGGTCGCAGAAACGACCAATCCCTGGTCGCAATAGAAAAGACCACGACTCTGGTTACTTCCGGAATCTACCGTTATATTCGTCACCCATTTTATAGTTCCCTGCTTTTTCTGGGGTGGGGTATTTTATTAAAGAATATTACCCTGATAGGTTTGCTGTTTTCAGGTTGTATCACTATTTTTCTTTTCATTACCGCCGGTAAGGAAGAAGTTGAAAATAAACGTTTCTTTGGTGACGCTTATCAAAGCTATATGAAAAGTACGAAGCGATTTATTCCGTTTTTATTCTAAAATAAGAGCTTTAATTTAATAAATATTTTTAAATACCTTAATATCAGGTTTTGGATTATTTTGCACGAATCAGGCGTGGAAATTGAGATTATTCGTTATAATATAACTTAAAAGTTTTACAGAATCAGGTAATGAGCAATAAATAACCCCGGTAGAAACAGTAAAACTGAAGTTTGTTTAATTCTCATTTCTTAATCAGAGATGGGGATGAATTTATGAAATTAAGGAGAATAAAATGCAGATTGTTACTGATAGCGGCACTGACTTGAATTTATCCCCTGAGCAGATGGAAGTTTTGAACGTTCATATTGTACCGCTGGTGGTTACACTGGATGGTAAATCCTATCGGGAGGGCCTGGATATTGAACCCGGCCCGTTTTATGATTTGTTGACAGCCAGTGAAAAATTGCCAACCACATCGCAGCCTTCAGCCGGTGATTTTGCCGAGGTTTATCGCAAGCTTTCCTTAAAAGATCCGGATATTCTTTCAGTGCACATGTCATCCGGATTAAGCGGCACTTTCAATTCCGCGGTGAGTGGTGCCAAAATGGTCCCGGAGGCCAGCGTCACACATATTGATACCAAGACCCTGTCTGCAGCTGCCGGTTGGCAGGTGGAGGCGGGTGCCCGTGCTGTGAAAGCCGGCTGGCCGTTGGATAAAGTGATGGCTTTGATTAAAAAGATTGGCGCTGCCAGTGAGAGCATTTACACACTCGAAGAATTGAAATACCTGATTCACGGCGGTCGGATCAGTCACATGAAGGGTTTGATTGCATCATTGTTGAACCTGAAACCGATGATTGGTGTCGAAACTGTTGGTGGCACGTACGTTCAGCGCGGGATGGCATGAACTTTCCGCAAAGCCGTGGAAGGACTGGTTAATTTGATACCAAAGAACATGAGCCGGGCAGTTCCCTGCACGTACAGGTGCTGCATGCCTTCAATCCGGATGGCGTCAACATGCTGCGGGACCTGGTGGACAGACGCTTTAAATGTACCTGGCTGCCGATAGGTCCCATGACGCTGGTATTAGGCGCGCACACCGGTCCCAGCATGGTGGGGGTTGCTTTTGCATCAGAGGAAGCCTTCGCAGATATTCCCTGAATGGGAGACTTAATACGCCTTCTTTTAATGCTTGATTAGTTAAAAGGTTGGATGGCGATCATGAAAAATATACTTAATGATGTTTCTGAAACCGCTTTAATTA
>Ga0075525_10000073_pt1 | contig 39016 bp, 32 predicted proteins | sample NGEPertwo_FD_74795 | JGI IMG/M metagenome (GOLD analysis project Ga0075525, IMG submission 74795) | Arctic peat soil microbial communities from the Barrow Environmental Observatory site, Barrow, Alaska, USA - NGEE Permafrost154B-two | ecosystem: Environmental > Terrestrial > Soil > Wetlands >...
GGATGTGTTTATATTTAAGCGCTCTTAACTATTTAGAAAGGTGAACTAAATTTATGACAAGTCCATTTATAACTGTCATGCAAACATGGGTAGAAATTTTTATGCGCCGGTCAATGCGAAATTTTATGCATTACGTCAAAAAGAATGGTTACTCCATGTCACAAATTAACACAATGTTCCACATTCAAAGACATGGCACCTGCGGCGTCTCCGATGTGGCAGACCATTTGGGAATTACAAATGCAGCCTCCAGCCAATTACTCGAGCGTTTGGTGCAGCAGAACATGGTGCTGCGAACCGAAGATCCTGATGATCGAAGGAATAAACGCATTATCTTAACGGATAAAGGCAGGCAAACGGTGGCCGAAACAATGCATGCCCGTCAAATGTGGATTATGGACCTGGAAAAAAAACTCAACCAGAATGAGAAAGATCAAATAATTTCCGCTCTGGAGATTTTAACCGCAAAAACACGACTGCTCGATGAATTGCCCGAACAGGAATGCTAAACATTATTGATGCTAGGAGATTATAAATAAATGATACGAATAGCTAAATATACCAAACCGTATTTGCTGTTAATCCTGATCACCATTGCCCTGCTTTTTATTCAGGCAAATGCTGATCTGGCATTACCGGACTATATGTCCAGAATCGTTAATAACGGTATCCAGCAAAACGGCGTAGAAAATGCCGTTCCACAAGCCATCCGGCAAAGCGAAATGGATAAACTAACCATCTTTTTGAGCAGTTCCGAAAAAGAACAAGTGCTCAGTCACTATACGCTGGTGGACAAAAAATCTTCGGATTATAGCAAGTACGTTCAGAATTACCCGACCCTTGCCAATCAACCGGTTTATGTTCTAAATCCAACAGACAAGACAGATATTGCAGCTTTAAACCCGATCATGGGAAAAGCAATTCTTGTTGTTACAACAATTGAGCAGATCCAGGCTGATCCCACCAAAGCCGCTGCCATCCCCGGTGGATTTGGAATCGATATTTCAAAAATTCCTGCCGGTACCGATTTGTTTTCCATGTTGAAAAATTTGCCTGAGCAGCAATTAACCCAAATGACATCCGGAATAAATGAAAAATTCGCCACACTGGGTGAAAATATGGTAAACCAGATGGCTGTCGCAGCCGTAAAGAACGAGTACATTGCTCTTGGAATGGATGTAGGTAAATTACAATCCAATTACATCCTGAACATCGGTGGAATCATGCTTTTGCTTTCACTGGTTTCCGGTGCGGCAACGATTATCGTTGGTTTGCTTGCATCGCGTACTGCAGCTGGTATGGCACGGGATATTCGGCAGGGTGTTTTCAAAAAGGTGGAAAGTTTTTCCATTGCTGAATTTGATAAATTCTCGACGGCGTCATTAATAACCCGTTCTACAAACGATGTCACCCAAATCCAAATGGTAACCGTCCTGTTAATGCGTATGGTTTTTTATGCGCCAATCATCGGCATTGGCGGTATCATCCGTGCCATCGGAAAGAGCCCTAATATGTGGTGGATTTTGGCAGTAGCTGTTGTTACACTGCTTGGTTTAATACTGGTGGTCTTCTCAATCGCTCTGCCAAAATTTAAACTTATTCAAACTTTGATTGACCGCTTAAATCTGGTAACCCGCGAGAACCTTTCCGGTATGATGGTTATACGTGCCTTCAACAAACAGAATATTGAAGAAAAACGTTTCAACCAAGCCAACCAGGACCTGACTGACAACTCGCTTTATATTGCCAGAATAATGGCAACAATGATGCCGATAATGATGTTGATCATGAACGGTCTCTCATTGCTGATCATTTGGGTTGGTTCAAACCAGGTTGCTCAGTCGACAATACAGGTAGGTGATATGATGGCCTTCCTGCAGTACGCCATGCAAATTGTGTTTGCCTTCCTGATGATGTCGATGATGTTCATCATGCTGCCGCGTGCTTCTGTTTCCGCTGGTCGTATCGCTGATGTTCTGGAGACTAAAACCAGCATCAATGACCCTGAAAAACCGGAGCAATTCCAAACACCTCCTAAAGGAAAAGTTGAATTCCGCGATGTATCTTTCCGATATCCGGATGCACAGGAAAACATTCTTTGTCATATAAATTTCACTGCTATGCCGGGACAAACTACAGCGATTATTGGTTCCACCGGGTCCGGTAAATCAACGGTGGTGAATCTGATTCCACGCTTCTTTGATGTTACCGAAGGCGGTATTTTTATTGATGGATTAGATATCCGTTCCGTCCGTCAGGCTGATCTTCATGACCAGATTGGTTATATACCGCAAAAAGGCAATCTTTTTAGCGGTACGATTGAAAGTAATCTGCTTTATGCTGATGATAATGCCAGTAAAGAAACTTTGGAAGAAGCGGTTGGAATTGCTCAGGCAAGTGAATTCATTTATGCCAAACCGGAAGGATTTCAAACAGAAATCTCTCAGGGTGGTACAAATATTTCCGGCGGTCAAAAACAACGTCTTTCAATCGCCCGTGCGCTGGTCAAAAAACCGCCTGTTTACATTTTTGATGACAGTTTTTCAGCGCTGGATTTTAAGACAGATTCAAAACTTCGTGCTGCTCTTAAAGATAAAACCAGTGACAGTACAGTTATCATTGTCACCCAGCGAATTGCAACTATAAAAAATGCTGAACAAATCGTCGTGTTGAATGAGGGTGAGGTGGTAGGAAAGGGCAAACATGCAGAATTAATGGAAACTTGCGAGACTTACCGCGAGATTGCATTATCACAGTTGAGCAGGGAGGAATTGTCATGAGCATGCATTCCATGAACAATAATCAAGATCGCGGTTCAAGAACTGAAAAACAAGCTGGTGGTATGGGGCGTGGTGGTGGCCCCATGGGTCGTGGTGGTCCAATGGCCATGATGAAAGGTGAAAAAGCCCGTGATTTTAAAGGCACCATGCGCAAATTATTCCAGTATTTAGGTACTTATCGTACAGCAATAATAATCACCATGATTGTCGCAGTTGCCTCCACTGTTTTCGCCATCGTTGGCCCAAAGATATTAGGGAAAGCAACCACCAAACTGTTCGAAGGTGTGATGGCACAAATTACCGGCAGTGGTACAGGAATCGATTTTACTTATATCGGTAATATCCTCTTACTCACGTTAGGTCTTTACCTGGCTTCAGCTTTATTAAGTTATATTCAGGGCTGGGTTATGGCTAATGTGGCGATGAAAATTACCTACCGCTTTCGGGCAGACATTGCAGCCAAAATCAACCGCATGCCTCTCAGATATTTTGATAGAACCAGTCAAGGCGAAGTGTTATCACGCATCACTAATGACGTAGATACCGTCAGCCAGACACTAAACCAAAGCCTATCTCAGATCATCACCTCCGTAATCTCAGTTCTTGGTGTATTGGTTATGATGCTGACCATCAGCTGGCAAATGACGCTGGTCGCCCTGTTGATCGTGCCGCTTTCCATGGTCATTATTTCCTTGATCATAAAACAGTCGCAAAAGTATTTTAAGCAGCAGCAGGATTATCTGGGTCACATCAACGGCCATGTGGAAGAAATGTACGGTAGTCATGTTGTCATGAAAGCTTTCAATGGTGAAGAAAAAAGCATTAAGAAATTTGATAACCTTAATAACACGCTCTTTATTTCTGCATGGAAATCACAATTCTTAACCAGTTTGATGTTTCCGATCATGAACTTTGTAGGCAACCTGGGTTATGTGGCCATCTCCATCCTTGGCGGCTGGCTGGCGGTTCGCGGCATGATCACGGTAGGTGATATTCAAGCCTTCATTCAATACGTACGATCATTTACCCAGCCAATTACCCAGATCGCTAATATTTCAAATGTACTGCAGCAAACTGCTGCCGCTGCTGAACGTGTATTTGAATTTCTTGAAGAATCCGAAGAGATTAAGGAAACCGATAATCCAATTCATCTTGAAAACGTAAAAGGTCATGTTGAGTTTAGAAATGTGCGCTTTGGTTATGACCCTGACAAGATCATTATCAAAGACTTCTCAACAGAGGTGCAACCAGGACAAAAAATAGCAATCGTGGGTCCAACCGGTGCCGGTAAGACCACGATGGTTAAATTATTGATGCGTTTCTACGATATCAATGAAGGCGCCATCCTTGTGGATGGTCACAATATCAAAGATTTCAGCAGACATGATTTACGCAAAATTTTTGCCATGGTGCTGCAAGACACCTGGTTGTATAACGACACCATCATGGAAAATATTCGTTACGGACGTGCCGAAGCCGGCGATGAAGAGGTTATCCGGGCTGCCAAAACTGCTCATGTTGACCACTTTATCCGTACTTTATCAGACGGTTATAACATGGTGCTGAACGAAGAAACATCCAATATATCGCAGGGTCAGAAGCAGTTGTTAACTATTGCGCGCGCCATTCTGGCAGATCCCAAAATCCTGATTCTGGATGAAGCCACCAGCTCTGTGGATACACGAACTGAAGTGCTGATCCAGAAAGCAATGGATAACCTGATGAAGAACCGTACCAGTTTCATCATCGCACATCGCCTTTCCACCATTCGTAATGCGGATCTGATCCTGGTTATGAATGAAGGTGATATTGTTGAAACAGGTAACCATGAAGACTTGCTGGCTGCAGGCGGATTCTATGCCGAGCTATATAACAGCCAGTTTGAACAACCAATGGTGGTTTTATAATCGGTTGGTCTTTCAACATAATTAGTAGCTAAACGAAACGCCGGAAAATAAACCGGCGTTTCTCATTATTTTGTGATTTTTTCACCTTTGAAACTACGGCGTCTGCATCAGTTTATGAAACACAGGAAATACATCCAGCATGATATAAACTTCGAGCTTTTCCGGTAATTGTGTTCCTGCAGGAATGTTCAGCGTAACAGATTTCAGGTTTCCATTCATATCCGACTCAGTCTGCAAATTTTCCAGATAGTTCAAAAAGATCGCTTCAGATCGGTCTGCATCTACCATAAGGATTCCAGCACGGTGGTCATCTGATGAATAACTGGTCCCGTTTTCTACATTGATGTCAACCGAAACATTTCCCTCAGCATTCTCAGTTGGTGGAATGAAGTTCATTTCACCGAGATTAACTCCGGACGGCCGTTTATTAGCAGCGAGCGTTGATTGATACGGATGAATAATGAAAGTTCCTGAAACCAGAAGTTTTTCATAAACATTATTTGCTAACCCGGCAATAACAAGATATGGACCAAAGGTTGGAATCTTCATCACCTGCGAATCTGCATACATGGTAGTTCCATGCAGAGCATTTAGTTGATTGTTTAATTGACCGCGCATCTCAAGAAAAGTGAAGGGGATGGGAATTCCAGTTACCGGAATAGTAACTGTATGGTTTTCTAAAATAAAATTATTGTCTTTATAACGACCGTTGAACGCAAATGTAAAGTCGGACTCTGGATCAGGAACTAAAATTCCATCCGAATTTTTCCTGCCGCCAATCACCCAGATGATAAAATTTCCCTCTCCGTTCTCGTCCGGTGAAGAAACGCTTACTGGCGCCATGATCCAATCCATATAATCAAAACCAATCTGGTTCAGACTTGGCATCATCGCCGGAATGGGAACTGCCAGACGAGTCCACTCCAGCGAAGATACTTCATTTTCGGTGACAGACAATGGGAAATTGTCATTCACGGATTCGGTCCGGAAACTGAAGGTCTTCGAAAATGGTCCACCTTTTTTGCCGCCAATTGTCAGATTCCCTAACGAAAGTCCACCGTTATAATAAGTTCCGGAAATGTCAATTTTATAATTTGTCTCCGCATCCAAGAACCCTGTTGGCCTTATATTCAAATAAGTGCCATCAGTCGATTTTTCTGCTTCAAAATCAAATGCAGGGGAGACATTAATTTTCAAAGTATTTTTACTGCAGAGACCCGGTGTATTACAAAAATGGGCATCCAGCGTTGATCCCTGTTCGCGAACGATTAGTTTAAGCGCAATCATGGTACTGATCGGAAGAGTCTGAGGATCATTCAATAAGACACTTCCACCCGGCGTTACGTAATTAAGCCCTGACATATTTACAGGTAAATCGCTGAAAGATTGTGTTGAACATCTGGAATCATCCACATTAAGACAATAGTCATAAGGGATTTGCCATACCTGCCCGGCTTCTCCGGCAATCACGATTCCGTCTGGACCTAAAGCCGGTGAACTATTCAAATCATTGCGGTCAACCAGTACAGGATCATCCAAAGTGGTGTCGAAAGACCAACGACGGGAACCATCCAATGTATTAAGAGCATATAACTTTCCGTTCCCTGCACCAAAATAGACAATTGAGTCGCGATGATTATTTTGGTCTGCCCCCAATGCCGCTGAAGCATAGATATGGTCATTGGTTTTAAATTTCCATAGTACCCTCCCACCCAAAGAATTTAAGGCATACATATAACTGTCAAAGGACCCGATAAATATCGTGCCGTCCGAGCCGATTGCAGCCGATGCCGCGATAAATCCTAATGTCCTGGTTGTCCATTTTTCTTTTCCCAGTGGATCAACGGCGCGAATCAATGTATCATTCGACGCCCAGTAAATAGTTCCGTCATCATCAATCGCAGCAATTGACCAGTTATTGGATGTGGTCGCATATGTCCATTTCAGATCACCACTCGGAGAGATGGCGTAATAGTGAAAATTGGTGTTACCGGCATAAAGGGTACCATCGTAACCGACGGCAATATTGCCTTCAAACTAGTTATTAAAGGAAGCTCTCGGTGAAACGCGTGCATCAAATTTCCAAATTAACCGCTCATCAGATATATCTGTTTTTTTATCTAAATCCAGGTTATAGAGAAAACCATCGCCGGATGGCAGGATCACCGTATTCCTGCCGCCTTCTATATAATCCGCGGGTAATATAGCAGCCGAATCAATCAATTCACCGGTCGCGTAGTGCCATTCCTCTTCCCCTGTAGTGGATAATGCATAGAAATTATGATCCGCCGACCCGATATAAATAGCGCCATTACGGTCAATAACCGGAGTGGAAAAAATGCCTTTCCCGGTTTGGAACATCCAGGGAGATTGTCCGTTTAATTCAGCCGGCTGTGGACTGCTGCCGGTATTGCGCTGATCATATCGAAAAAGCGGCCAGTAGGCATTTTCCTGTACAGGCACTTGAAATGTCCCGGCCTGATTCTTTAATTTGGGCAGTTTAACGACAACCGGGTAAATATTCGATTTAAATGGAATACCAATTTTTTTTGTTTCAACCTGTATGGTCGAGCCGCTGACCAAATCTGGAACTTGAACCCGAATATTATTCTCACTCCAATTTTCCTCCGAAGTGAGTTCAGCATTCTCACTGTCAGGATTGGAGAAAATCAAGGAGCCGGTAGAACCAAAACCGCGACCTTTGATAACAATTGTGTCACCGGAAAAGACGGCAGGTATGCTGTCAATCCGTGGATAAAGTGACCTGACACCCGAACGAACCAACCAGGAAGCGATCAAAATAAAAACAATAATTGCAAGTAAATTCCGGATGAAAGGTTTTCGTCTGGATGATTTCATCGAATAATTCCTCCTTAATGATAGGGAATAGCGAGGATTCGGTGGAGATTACCGTTGAAGAATACGGGATTTAAGATTTAGTGTCAAGAAGAAATTTTTTAACAGAAGAAATTTTTTAACGATTTAACTATGTGTTTTATTTCAATCATGGAAATTTTTTCTATTGTCTAATCCCATTTAGATATCGTTAATAACATTTCTTTTTTTTAAGAAACGACTGATTGGATCTTGGTCAGCCAAATGATTCAAGTTCAATATGAGAAATATCCAAAAATAAGTCAGACTAATGAAAAATGTCTAACCATTACTATAAATTTCTTCCTTCTTATTGGAAGTTTTATATTTCGGATGAATACTTGCTTATTTTTTATCATCTGAAAATTATCATACTGATTAAGATATTTGATCAGCGTTCAAAGTGCATTAAATTTAAATGGTATTTAATGCATGTTCCAAAATTATCAATTTAGCATGAGACCACAACAAAGGGGATGCTATCGGTCCCCAGCGCTTAACCCAGGGCTGATAATAATTGGGGTCGTTTAGTGCCAGTGGCACCTGTTCCGGCAGTTCATTTTTGGAATTAGCCTGATCCTTAATCCATAATCTGCAGCGTGAAGCTTTTTCCAGTTTTCCCGAATCCGCATATACCCAGCCTAACCAGGCAGTCAGCAGTATCCACTCCCCCCCTCCATAATAAGTATCGGTCGGGTAGCGTTGTACACCGCCCACTTTAATTAACGAATTCTCAATCCTTTCGACCGTTGCAATAAACCTATCATCATCTACTTCCACAACACGGTAAGGTAATGCCAATCCAAGCAAACTCGCATCGACTGTGAAAGAACCAGCGTGCTTGACAAAATAACCTTCATAAACGCAGTTCTCAAAGATATATGCCTTCACCTGATCAGCATCTGCCTGATAAGAATTAAAACCTAATGCCACCAATGCTTTAAACCCTCCATAAATGGCACCCAGGGTATGCGTATGCACCTCATTTGGAAATTCTTCCCAGCAATCGTAACAAGGCTTGCGCCATAATGCGCTTAAATACTGCCCGAGCCAATCAGCTGCTTTCAACCATTGTTCAGGAAGTGTTTCCCCAGAAAGTTTTTGATGTTGCTGCATTGCCCAGAGCCAGGTACCAAAACCATCTAATTGAAAGTTGGGCCATTCATCTATGATTCCATCCTCGCCGTTTATTGTGTAGCGGGTATGTAATATATCCTGAACTTCAATCTCCAACCCTGTATGACTCTTATCCAGCGTGGTCTGAATGGTTCCTGCTCGCTTTAACAGAGTGTCAACCACCCAAGCATGAAATCGACTGGCGCTTTCATGTTCACCAACCAGATTCATGGCATATGCAATAAAAGATCCATCCCGAAACCAGGAATAACGATAAGTTGGAAAATTAGGACAGGCAATATAAGCACCGGAGGGTGCCTGCCCTTGTTTGATTATTTTGATACTGTTTCGAATTAGATTTTCCATCAATCTTATTCGCTCCAATCGATTAGAATCATTGACCAATAATTTAGATCAGGTACTTCAACGGTTAATGAACCTGAATCCTGTGTGAATTGCAGAGGCTGTAAGGTTATTGCTTCGTGATCGGGAGAGCTAAACCAGACCCGGTCTGCTGTTCTTGAAACTTCACTCAATGTAAGTTTGAAATTCAATAATGGTGTTGGCGGGGAAACGACCTGTTCGTCCCATTCCACCTGTGTGACTCCCAGGAAATTGATCAGGTTTATAGCCGTTCTTCCATCTGATTCACGAACAATCGGCCATACTTTATTACTCATCTGTGAAGGTGACGTTGAGACATTTTGGATTGAGATCTTACTCTGCTGCAGCATAGTTGCGTCTTGAGTGTGAGGTCCGATGACATCCTGATAACGAACGGTAAAATCGTAATAATTCTGAAGAGTTTTGTGCAGCCTAGTCGACATAATTTTATATTCAGGGAAATACGGCCCGGACAACATTCCAGCATTTTCACCAATCTCAATATGACCACCACCACTTGCAAAGATGATTGCATCATTCAAAATGGCGTTGTTTTCGAAGGTTGGATCAATATAACATGCCAATACAACAGGCTTACCGCCGCCTAATTTTTGAGCTGATACGATCACCTGGTGAAGGTCAGAGAACCAGATATAAGGCGGCCATAACTCAATGTATACAAAATCTTCTTTCGAAGGCGCCGCAGCTTCAATCGGCCAGTTGGTGACGGCATTGAAGACCACTGCGTCTTCTTTTGAGTATTGACCTGTCAGCTCCTTGGTCAGATTGATAAACTCGGCTAATGCTGGTGCAACATCATATGAATTTCCTTCTTTATCATAGCCTACCTTTGGGTCACCATATTGATCCAGGTGGATTCCGTCGAAATCAGTGTTATCGAGCACTTCCTTGAATTGATCGAGCATATATGCAGTCCAGGGTGAATCCGGACGTGGATCCATGATCATCATTTTATCCCCGCCAAATTCAAGTGGTTCTCCGTTGGAAGTGTATAATATCCAATCCGGATGTTCAATAGCAAATGTTCTTGATGATCCATATACGGCTGTGTATGGCATCGCAGCAATTGATCTTTGATGAGCTGCTTCAATCAATGCTTTCACGGTTAATATCGAATGTGGTTTCGGCGACCATAAATCGTAATACGGCTCCTGATCGGTAAGAAATTTTTCATGACGGTACATCCAGTCATAGAATTGGAGACCGTTGATGTGAAACCTGTTGAGAATGTCCATGGTCTGAGCCGCATCAGTCCGGCCTGGCTCATAATCAGTCAAAAATCCGTAACGGGGATTCTGAACCCAATTATCCAAGACGTCAAATGCCGAAGTGGCCCGATCTAATAATTCACCATCCATTGATACGATTTCAACATCAATACCATAACCGCGAGGCGCCTCCTCAGCAGGCAAGTAACTAAACTCAATTTCCTGTGGACCATTTTCCAAGAAAACCTCGCGATCTTCCCGGATTAGTACATAGGAAAGATTTGTGATTGTTAATACTACAGAACCTTTGGAAGGATTTCCAACCTCACTGAGGATTGATACCTGGATTTGAACCGTTTTGCCTGGTCTGTAATAAGATTTATCTAATTCAATACTTGAAATTTGGGATTTAACATCCATTGGTGTCTCCGTAATGGTTAATTGGTTTAACGTGCTGGTACAACTAATGAGAAAAATCATCAGCCCAATCAGTAAAATTTTCTTATTTTTCAAGGATTTTATCCTTTTAATGCTCCGGTTGTAATCCCACTGACAAAATACTTCTGCAGGCTAAAGAAAAAGATGAAAATAGGTAATAATGCGATCAAGGAGGCGGCAAACACCAATCCCCATTGGGTACCATGTTGACCCTGAAAAAGCGCAATAGCCGTGGGTAATGTTCGTTTTAAGGGGTCATCGATAAAGATAAGGGACATAATAAACTCTTCCCAAAATCCCATTGAAGAGAAAATTGCAACCGTCGCCAGTACCGGAGTCGATAAAGGTAAGATTATTCGAGAGAAAATTGTGATGTAATTGCCCCCGTCTATCAGAACAGCTTCCTCCAGTTCCCGGGGAAGTTGTTCAAAAAATCCGCGAAGCAGAAAAATATTAAGGGAAAATCCGGTCGCTGTATAAATCAGGATTAATCCACATAAGCTGTTCCGTAAATTGAGAAATTTCATTAATAAGAATTGTGGGATGATGGCTACCATATTAGGAACCATCATTACTCCCAACAGCAGGAAAAAGAGGATTTCTTTTCCGGGGAAATCAAACCTGGCAAAAGCGTACGCCGCCATAGCAGAGAATAATCCGGTCAGTAATGTTGCTATGATCGCTACAAAAGCGCTATTGAAAAAGTATAGCTGGAATTTATTTGCATTCCAAGCCTGAATAAAGTTATCAAATGAAGCGTTGGGTGGAATAAGTTCAGGCGGAATCTTTATAACGAATAGTTTTGGCGTAAAAGCGGTTGAAATCATCCAGATGAACGGGAAAATCATAATGACTCCTCCTATCAAAAGGAGTATGTAAACAGGTGATTTTTTAAGGATTTTTATCATATTTTGCATATTTGACCTCTTACGCCAATTCTTGTGGTCGACGCAGAAATTTCATTTGTAAAACGCTTACTACAACAATCAGGAACGCCATTAAAAAGGATAGGGCTGCACCATATCCGAAATCAAGAAAATCAAAGGATTGGTGATACATATAGCTGAGCATGACTTCTGTTTGTTGCATAGGTCCACCATTGGTAATCAGAAACACTGAGAGAAATACATTGAAGCCACCAATGAGAAGCATCACCAAGGTAAACACAATGGTTGGACTGATTAAAGGAAGTGTTATAGACCAGAATTGCTGCCATTTATTGGCACCGTCGATTTCGGCAGCTTCGTGTAATACCTGTGGAATTGAACCTAGCGCAGCAAGGTAAATGATCATCGACCAGCCAATTCCTTTCCAGATTCCCAACCCTATAATTGGAATCAACGCAGTTTTGGCCTGCTGCAGCCATGGAATTGCTTTGGCGGTTATATGAAAAACGTCAACAAGAAAATAATTAATAAGACCTTGAGGGCTCTGGAATAAATAACGAAAAAGTAAGGAAACAATCACCCAGGAAGTGATTACGGGAATATAATAAATTGTACGGAAGAAGACCTTTCCTCGTTTAATACTGTGGATCATCAAAGCTGCCAACATCGATAGAATCATTTGTATTGGTACTGTTGTAAAAGTGTAAATGACGGTATTTTTGAAAGCCACCCATACGACTGGATCTCCGAAAGCACGAACATAATTATCCAATCCCACGAACGTACTCGGTCTATTCGGCATGATCGACCAATTAAAAAAACTTATTTGGAATCCTTTTAATAACGGGTATACAAGGAAAACAAGGAATAAACCGATCGCTGGAAGAATAAAAATATATGGGATGATCAATTTTTGTGTTCGCAGGGTCATTTTCATGTTGATACCTACACCTAGAGAAAAGGAAATCTATTTTTACATTACTCTAATTTTGATAAAAATCTTCATAAAAAGCACGGCGGATAAATAGATTCGGTTTAGTTACTTCACCCGCCATGCACTTTCTTACACTTTATTATTGAAAAAACTTAAATTATTTACCTGATCCTGGAAGAAGGGTGTCTATTTGAGTTGCCGCATCATTTAGTGCTTCAGTAGCAGTGCTGACACCATTAAGGATAGCTGTTCCTGCATTAGACAAAATTTGTTCCATCTTCGTCCAGGTGGCTACAGGAGTTCGAGCCTTTGATGTTTGGAGCTGTTCCAGGAAGATACCGAAGAAGTCTGGCAAATTTGTGAGATTATCAGCATTGCTGGCAGCAATCAGAACTGGCATTTGACCAACGGATGCCATCTGCATTTGGGTTTCCATTGAAAGCATGTAGCGCATGAATTCCGCTGCAGCATCTTTATTCTGGCTTTGCTGGAACATTACGATATCCTCGCCACCAACAACAGAGACTGAACCACCTTCGCCAGCCGGCATTAATGCCATACCGTATTCAACATCCGGGAATTGTCCGGCGAATGAAGGCGGGAACCAGGGGCCTTCTAAAATCATTGCAATAGTTCCCTGTCCAAAACCACCCCATGAATCAACGCCCCCACCCATAATACCGGGATGGATATAACCTTTATCAACGCCATCTTTGAGGAATTGATAGGCAGCTATAGTTTGTGTGCTGTTGAGATAACCGGATGCCTTGGTAATTTCGGGATCGGTCATTGCACCGCCAAAACTCCAGATCCAGGGATCAACTGCCCAGGCATATGTGCCGCCATCGGCAAAACAATACATGTCAGGACCAAGAGCTTTGATCTTTTCACAATCAGCGTTGAATTCTTCTATAGTCACTGGTGGAGTTTCGATGCCTGCTGCAGTGAACATGGCTTTGTTATATACAAGCACGCGTGTATTAGTATCGAGCGGCAAACCATAATAATTACCATTCAGAAAGTTGGTTGACAGTGGTCCGGGGAAGACTGCCTCTTTGTAAGTATCAAAATCAGCCATTACCTCGTTTAAGGTAGCCAAAGCGCCCATATCACCAAACTCCGGTACCCAGATGATATCTAACCGTGCGAGGTCAGGGGCAGTTCCACCAGCAATAGCTGTTAACAATTTCTGATGAAACTGGTCATACGGAATGTTGACAGATTCTACTTTAATATCCGGATGAGAAGCTTCAAAGGCCGGGATAATGGTGTTCTCAAGAAACGGTGTTTCGGGATCTGCATTATAGCCATGCCAGAAAGAAATTGTAACAGGTCCAGCCGGTTGAGGTTGGGGAGTCACCAACACTTCAACCTGTTTCGTTATTTCAACAACTACGGTTTGTTTGACCACTTCCGGACTGACCGGTGCAGCTGGTTGTGGAGCACAGGCACTCAGTAATATACTGAGGGACAACAACATAGATAATGTTATAAAAATTATTTTTCGGGTTTTCATCTTTTTCCTCTTATAAAAATTTATTTGGAATACAATAGGTTCGACCGGAAGGTTATTTTTCTGATTTTTTCTCCTTTAAAGTTATTTTAGTGAGTAAAGAAACTATTTTAAAAAAAGGTTATTACGAAACCTGCTGATCGTTTGTTACCGGAGATTCAAACAATTGCTGTAGTACCAGACTGGCAGCCCCTCTTGCCCAAATATCATCACCCCAGGGTTCTATCCTCAGGTCAATGTCTGCATATTGCCCGGGCATAGAATATTCCTGAATAGCAGTCTTCATGGCGTTAAAAAACAGCTCTCCATTACGAACACCTTCACCACTAATAAGGACGCGAGCTGGATTAAATATATTTATGAGATTTGCAATCGACTGTCCAAAAATTTCTCCGGAACGACGCAAAATTGCCATCGCAAAATTTTCATTTTTTTCGGATAGATGCACCAGATCATCAACATTATTCACCACAAAATCCAACCCCGCAGCTCCAACTGCCTGTTGAGCCTGAGCTACTAAAGCCGGGTCAGAAACCAGTGCTTCAAGACAGCCCCGTTTACCGCATTCACAGAGCGGTCCTTCCGGATCCACAACGATATGACCAAACTCACCTGCTCCCCCACCAGCGCCTCTGTAAAATTGTCCGTTGGTAACAATACCCAAACCAACACCACGCCCGATCGTAACCGTTAAGAAGTCCCGAATACCCTGACCACTGCCAAACCAGCGTTCGGCCAGAGTAAAAGTATTCACATCATTATCTATAAAAACCGGCACTTGCAAGATCTGTTTCAAAGAATCGCGTATCGGCATATCCCGCCAGCCAAAATAAGGTGATTGACGCAATATTCCGTGGTTGGAATTAACGATACCAGCCAAACCAACACCCACACCAATCAGCTTACTGCGTTGAATGGAACCTTTGGTGAGAAGCAATTCTACCAATTCAGCCATTACCTTTACGGCATTTTCGCAAGTGCGTTTATTTAATGGTAACTGGTGGCGCTCTAAAATATTAGCTTCTAAGTCGGTTAAAGCCCCAATGGCATAGTCTTCCATTAATTTGATTCCGACGACATAACCACCTAGCGGGTTGATTGCCAGCAAGATTGGTGGACGACCGCCGCTGGAATCACCGGCAGCTTTCTCATATACAAACCCCTCATTAATTAATTCTGCCGTTATGGCTGTTACTGTTGCCGGACTCAGCTCAGTTGCACGCGCGACATCCGCCCGCCCAATCGGCCCGTTGGCTTTGATTGAATTAAGGATAACTGAGCGGTTGATCGCTCGCATTAAATCTCGGTTAGCTTTTGAATTAGAGGGCATAATACTTTCTTTATTTAGTGAATAAAGTTACTTTTATTATAGAAGACATTTTTTACTTGTCAAGAACCAGTTTTCTTATAATTAAATTTTTAGTTATTCCGAAAAATAACTTCCGAATTTAGTCCTCCATTAACCTGACGATGCTTGCCTACTAAACACCAAATCTTTATTAAGCCGGATTTTTATAAAGCCTAGTCTTCAATATTCCTGAACGCTTAACATTTTATAAGAGTAAATCCTGGATCAGGCGTTCAACAAGCTAAGCCAATGTAAATACTCACTATTATTAAAAGGTTAATTGTAATTTGTAAAATACGCTAATAAAGGATAAGATTGAACTATCGAATATACAAAACTAATACAACTCTCGCTTTCCGCAATAAAGTATTTCCAGGGTGCGAGGAGTAATGATCCGGAAATACTAATTGAGGAACTTATGTTGATCAGATATACCTGCAAGGGAATGGGGTTGAACTGCCTTTTTGCTGTTGATGGTGAGACTGTGGAAGAAGTCACTAAACAAGCATTAGCCCATGTCATCGAACTGCACGCAAAAGATTTTAACATTATCGAATCACCCGAAGAAATTCTGCGGATGGAAAAAGCACTGGCGCGTTCCACGCGAGTCGTACCCGGATAAATCCGGAAGAGTATTCAAAAATCTTCATTAACATTAATTTTGTTGTGAATTTTGAAACTACGACCAATATATAGATTTTCACCAATACCCCAAATCTTGATTATGTTGTATTATCTTTAATGAACGCGGTATCCATTGCATAATTTTCTTAATGGAAACACCGCTTTGTCAGCCACGTGCGAATTCCCATTTTAGGGATAACCGAGGTACATCTATTTAGAAAAATAATCTTTCCGGTATACTCATTGTTGAAATTGGAGTACATATTATGTTTAATCGAATCCTGGTTCCATTGGATGGATCAACAATTGCTGAGCGGACAATCCCGCATGCAGCGCAGTTTGCCCGTATTTTTGGATCAGACATCATCCTGTTACAGGTGCTTGATCCAGTCTCCTACCACGAAAACCCGAAACCTGTTGATCCATTGAACTGGCAAATCCGAAAAGCTGAGGCCGAAATTTATATGAAAGAACTGACCACTCAGCTTCTTGAAGACCTGGGAGAAAGTTCGATTAAAAACGATGGTTCTCAAAGCAAAAGTGCCGGTATAAAAAACGAGCGGGTAGAATTTGTAATTCTGGAAGGAAAAACAGCCGAAAACATCATTAATTTCGCCCATACGGAGAATATTGACCTGGTTGTTCTCAGTACACATGGCTCCAGCGGATTAAGCCGCTGGAATATCAGCAGCGTAACTCAAAAAGTAATTGAGCAAATTTATTTACCAATTCTGATCATACGATCATATAAAACGCCTGAGATGGAAAGCAAAAGGATTTGCTATCGGGATATTCTGCTTCCAATCGACAGCTCACGCAGGTCAGAGAATGCCCTTTCGGCCGGTATTTCTATAATCCAGAGTAATGCAAATACTAACCTGGACTCACCAGCAGACCCGCTTGAACCACATATTACTGGATCTGCTGCCACACCCCTTAAAAAGAAACTCATCCTCGCCACCGTTATTAAACCCCCGGAACTCCCAATTCCGGAACCATTCCCGGTTGAGGTAGAACAACTTTCCGAAAAATTTTTGCAGGTCTGTCGTGAGGCTGTCCGGGATTATTTGAACAAAATTAAAGACCAGTTACCGGTAAAATGCGAGACAGTCGTTCTTGAAAATAAAAGTGTTCCGGCTGCAATTCATGAACTGGCAAACCAGAAAGAAACTATTGACCTGGTCGTGTTGTCGGCACACGGATATACCGGACAATCCAACTGGCCCTACGGCAGTGTAACCCGCAATTTTATTGAGCATGGCACTAAACCGGTTCTGGTTATACAGGATGTGCCACGAGCCAAAGTTCAACCAACGGCTGCGGAGATTGCTGCGGAGAAAACCGGAGGTCGATGATTATGCCGGAGGATCAAAATACTAAGGCACGGGGAAAAGAACAGGTTTCCTCCCAGCATTCCCCTGCCTCCAAACACGAAAAACTCCAGAAACTCATAACCTCCCTTACTGACAATTATCGCGAAGCCAATCAGGATAAATCTAAACAACCATTAAAAATTTCGCAGTGGGTACAGGACATACCAGGCCGCGATCTGAAAAAATACGAATCCTGGCTAGCCCAAGCACACAATTTCTTTCGCGAAGCTTCAAATCAGAATGTTTCGTTAACTTATGTCTCTGAATGGGTATTAGATAATTACTATATTATCCGGCAGGCATTACGACAGATCAAAGAAGATTTACCGGCATCTTATTACAGACAATTACCCAGGTTGACGAAAGGACCTTTGAAAGATTCTCCACGTATTTACGCGGTTGCTTGTGCGGTCCTCTCTTTTCAAAATCTTTTATTAAACCCGATCGACTTACAAACCATTCTCATCCAATATCAGGAACGCGTCTTTCTCACTATGGGCGAGCTATGGGCTTTACCAACCTTCTTACGCTACAGTTTGATCGAATCCCTGGCTCAAATACTTGTATCCACGATCCAACCCCCTAACCCGCCCGACTTACCGGAAAGTTTTTCCGACCTGCCAAAAATGATTAACGCTTTTTCTTCAACAGAAAATCAAAGTGAAGAAATTGGTAAGAATGACATCGTCGCTAACATCATCCTCAGCTTGCGATCCATCGCTGAATTGGATTGGAGTGAATTTTACGAGAGTGTTTCCCGTTTGGAACATACGCTGCGAATGGACCCTTCCGGAATATACCCAAGAATGGACTTTAAGTCCCGCGATATATACCGTAAAGAAATTGAATCAATTTCTTTTATTACCGGCCTTGAAGAATGTGAATTGGGCGAAATTATCATTGACCTGGCCCGCTCAAGTCCGGCTGAAAATCTTACAATTTTTCCAAAACAGGCAAATATCAACTTAAAAGAAATTGATGGATCGACTTCAAACAATACAGAAGAATCGAGCTTTTCGGCGAAACGTCAGGCGACACGACACTTTACACATATCGGAGAATATTTACTAGGAAAAAAACGAAATATTCTGGAAGAACGTATTGGTTACAAACCGGACTTAAAAACGTCAATTAAACGCTGGACCTTACGACACGCCAGTAAAGTCTATTTCTTGAGTGTGCTGCTCTTATCCATCATTATTCTGATAATCTTTTTTCTCGTAACTCGACTTCCTACAATCCTTAGTGTTTTTCCGCTAACGATCGGCGGTTCACCATGGGATGCGTTGCAATATTCCTCAGGTATTCCATTTCTATCAATTGCTGTTATATTGATCGCCGTTACTATATTGATTCCGGTGCTGACCATCGCAACAAGTCTGGTGAACTGGTTGATAACACTGAAATTACCGCCACGAATTCTACCCAAACTCAACTTTAAAAACGAGATTCCTGAGAACTTCCAAACACTGGTGGTTATCCCCACAATGATATCCAACCATGAAGAAATTGAATCACTTGCTAACCAGCTGGAATTACATTATCTTCGTAATCCTGAACGCGGTTTGCTCTTTGCCATCTTGAGCGATTTCAGCGATGCCGGCAGTGAGACCTTACCTGAAGATGCGGATCTGGTTCAGTATGCAACAACTTTGATTGACCAATTAAATATCAAATATAATTGCGATACTGCCAATTCTGATAGCGGTCCTGATACGAATTTCGCTCAGAAGGTAAGCAAATTTCAGGAAAACGGAAAACTTTTTTACTTTCTCCATCGAAAACGGTTGTGGAATCCATCTGAAAAAAAATGGATCGCCTGGGAACGCAAGCGCGGAAAATTGTATGAGCTGAACCAGCTCTTGCGCGGTGGAAAAGACCTTTCTTTTATAAATCTGTCTGAAGACATGCTGGCATCTGAGAACCCGTTACAAAGAGTTCGTTTTGTTATTACACTTGACACTGATACCATCTTACCGAGTGGTGCTGCACGCAGACTGGCCGGCACATTAGCACACCCACTTAACCGGGCAGTGTTTGATAATAAGACCAATCAGGTAATTTCCGGTTACACAATTCTGCAGCCCCGGGTGGAGATTCATCCCAAAAGCGCAAATCTCTCCTGGTTCACCCGTCTTTTCGCCGGGGATGCCGGTTTGGATCTCTATTCACTGGCTGTTTCCGATGCATACCAGGACCTTTTCGGTGAGGGAATCTATGTTGGAAAAGGTATTTATGATGTTGATGCCTTTGAACGCAGCATTGCCAACCGTATCCCCGAAAACTCTATTCTCAGTCATGACCTTCTTGAAGGCTTGATGGGCCGCGCCGGGCTGGTTTCGGATATTACGATGATTGAAGACTACCCGCAGAATTATTTCCTGCAGGTCATTCGACAGCGACGCTGGATCCGAGGAGACTGGCAACTTTTGCCCTGGTTATTAAAACCAAAAAAATTTGGACTGGTTTTTTCATCCATTGATCAATGGAAAATAGCCGATAATCTTCGCCGCGCGATGCTTGCTCCGGTTCTTCTATTGATTTTTATGCTGGGAATGATTTTTCTTCCCAGTTTAGTTGGCCTCTGGACGGCAATTATATTAATCTCACTTGGCGTTCCAATGTTGACCGGTATCGCCCGGGGAGCAATGCAAATATTGGATGGAGAGATTCCAAAAGTCGCTTTACGCCCATTGGGATGGAATGTCATTCGATGGCTTCTGGCAATATCTTTCCTGCCTTATGAAGCTTATACCGCCACGGATGCCATATTATCAACGCTGTTTCGATTGGTGATCAGTCGTAAACACCTTTTACAATGGACAACTGCTGCTCAAACCACGCGCATGTTCGGTTTGCAGGCCCGTCGTAAAGACGCCTGGCAAAAAATGGGCGCTTCCACAATTCTTTCTTTGCTATTGATTGCCATTATCCAACTTACTTCAGATCTTACCGGATTAGGAGTAGCCCCAACATTGCTATATGCATCACCAGTTTTGCTGCTCTGGATCCTCTCACCATCTCTGGTATGGTGGATTAACAGACCAATTACCAAAAAGAGCGGTCATCTCAGCAATGAGGAAATTGACCTCTTACGGCGGGTTACACGAAGGACCTGGGGATTCTTTGAACGTTTTGTCGGTCCGGAAGATCATTGGCTGCCACCTGACCATTACCAGGAGTCACCTGTTGGGACGGTAGCCCATCATACATCACCGACAAATATTGGCCTGTTATTGACCTCTACCCTGGCAGCTTATGACCTTGGTTATCTGGATCATCTCGGGTTAGCAACCCGTCTGACTACGACAATTGACTCGCTGGAGCGGTTAGAGCGCTTCCGAGGGCATTTTATGAACTGGTATGACACGCTCACGCTGCAACCTCTGCACCCGCGCTATATTTCAACGGTCGACAGCGGAAATCTGGCTGCCAGTCTTATTATTACAACTCAAGCCTGTAAGGCGATACCGGATGAACCTATTTTTCGCTGGGGACTCTGGCAGGGCTACCTGGATACACTTTCCAATCTGTCCGAAATATTGGAAGACATGCACAAAGCTGAGTTCAACCAACAGGTTGCTGAGATTAACAAGCGGATAAATGCAATGCATGCTGAAATCCTGTCGGTCAGATCAGAACAGGAGCGCTGGTATCCACTTTTTCTAAAAACCATCGGTCCATTCTGGCAATTCCTATCAAACCATCTGATGAAACTTGTCGAAGTTGGCAGATCTGCATTCGATTTGCAAACACTGGAAAAACTGCAAGAGGTAACTTCTCAAGTTGAACGACATCATAATGCGCTTTTACGGACAATCAATGAACTGGTTCCCTGGATTCCATTGTTGGAGAATCTTCCGGAATGTTTCAATCAGTATAAATTCTCAGAAGTACTGGCTGATCTGCTAACCAATTTACCGTACAATCTGGCACCCGGGCAGATTCATAACCAATTGCAAGCTGCCGCCCCACATATCAAGACACTGAGTACTCTCCTGGCTGAAGATGATTCGAATCGTGACAACCCCGGAATAGATACGCAATCCAATGAAACTGAAAACAAGCAAACACCTGCTGAATGGTTGCAAGCACTTTCACAGGCACTTGAACAATCCATAAAAAATTCTGATTCTTTGCTCAAGCAATTCGATCAAATCATGACCCGCAGCGAACAATTTGTGAACGAGATGGACTTTGGCTTCCTTTACCAATTTCAAAGACGAGTTTTTCATATTGGATATAATCCTGAGACCGGATTATTAGACCAGAATTATTACGATTTACTGGCCTCAGAATCAAGAATTTCCTCAATCGTCGCCATCGCCAAACGGGATGTACCACAATCTCACTGGTTACACCTTGGCCGTCCAGTCCGTCGTGTTGAAGATAATTATGTGCTTCTCTCATGGAGCGGAACGATGTTTGAATATGTGATGCCATCCCTGTTTTTACGTTCCTATCCCGGCACACTCCTGGCTGAAAGTGTCCAGGGTGCAGTCGGACACCAGATTGCTTATGGAAAAACAAAAGGTGTTCCATGGGGAATATCCGAATCCGGCTTTTACCGGTTTGACGGTAATCAAAATTATCAATACCGGGCATTTGGAGTACCCGGTCTGGGTTTTAAACGCGGTTTGGGAGATGACCTCGTTATAGCACCTTATGCCTCACTAATGGCAGTTGCTTATGATCCTCCAGCAGTTGTACGAAACCTGAATGACCTAGTCAAACTCAAAATGATCGGATTATACGGCGCTTATGAATCGATTGATTTCACTACCGACCGCCTGTTACTGGACCAGTCTTCTGCAATCGTAAGTGAATATATGGTGCATCACCAGGGCATGATCTTGATGGCAATTGATAACTTCTTCCATGACGATATTATGGTCACAAGAATGCATAATGACCCTCGCATTCAGAGCATTGATTTGCTTCTACAGGAGCAGATTCCCCAAAGTGTACCTCCGCAAGACCCATACGCTGAAGATGTTAAAGGTACCCAGCGATTTTCCCCGACACCAATTGAAATCATTCCTTGGTCGGTTCCAGTGCAAACCCCGATTCCTCAGGTACATTTACTTTCGAACGGGAACTATAATGTACTTATTTCTAATATGGGGAGCGGTTACAGTTCCTGGCGTGACACTGATCTGACGCGCTGGCAGCCTGACGGTGTATTGGATCCATGGGGAAGCTGGATATACATCCAGGAAATCGATGATAAATCCCCACAGAACAACAAGCTCTGGTCTGCGGGTCAACAACCTGTTCCCGGTGATATGGCAAATATGCAGGTCACCTATTTTGCGCATAAAGCAGTATTCCGTCGTGTAGAAAATGGTGTTGCTTCAACAATGGAAGTTACAGTAGCGCCGGACGATGCAGTAGAAATTCGACGCATACATCTGCAAAATAACAACAACCATGCCTGTACGCTGCGACTGACTTCCTATGGTGAAGTGATTCTTACGACACAGGCCGCTGATACCCGTCACCCGGCTTTTAATAAACTTTTTATTGAAAGTGAATTTCTTCCGGAGCTAAATCTGCAGGTTTTTATGCGCCGGCCGCGCTCCAATGGGGAAACGACCGTATACATGGGTCATATGTTAATCATGGATGACAATCAGTTTATTGCCCGCCACGAAGCAGATCGATATCGTTTTATTGGCCGTGACCGTACAATGCAAAACCCGGCCGCCTTGAACTCGGAAGCTTACTTGACCGGTACAAGCGGAGCAACACTCGACCCGATTTTTTCCCTTGGCCAGGAAGTACGAATAAGTCCCAATACCAATGCAAATCTGGCTTTCATAACCTTTGCTGGAGGAAGCCGTGAAGAAATTATTACATTAGCCCGCAGGTATTACCACTGGACCATGATTGAGCGCTCCTTTGACCAGGCGGATATGGCTGCACATACCTGGCTTAGTAAACAGGAATTTACAACATCATTACTTAAGGATACACTGCAGGTACTCTCTGCATTATTATATTCTTTCAAACTCATTAGAACCTCCCCCGAAACAATTGCTTCAAACCGGCTTGGTCAACCCGGATTATGGCGCTTTGGTATCAGCGGTGATTATCCAATTCTGCTGGTAGAATTGCATAATCCCGAACAATCTGATCTTGTCCGTGAAGCACTGCAGGTGCACAAATACCTGCATTCACGACGATTTAAGATGGATGTAGTAATCCTTAACTGCCAGCAAACCAATTATGGTGCTGAGCTGCATGGTTTACTTTATCGCCTGGTTAGCAAAATGGACAGCGAAGTGCATTTGAACCAGCGCGGGGGTATATTCATTCTCTACGCTGACCAAATGGAAGCGAATGAACGTATTCTACTTCAGACAGCGGCTCGCGTTTTGATTAAAGGAGAAAAAGGCTCACTCAACAACCAGATATTCGGTTATTCGATGGCGGTACACCATTTACCCGAGTTCATCCCAATCCGTCAGGCATTCGAAACAGAAAAACCTGGACTAGCCACACAAACCACCGTTTTGGAAAAAATAAACGGTCTACAGTTTTTTAACGGCTATGGCGGTTTTAGTGCCAATGGACGCGAATATGTTATTGATTTACCACCCGGTAGAACTACCCCGCTTCCCTGGGTAAATGTAATCGGCTATCCAGGATTTGGTTTTATGGTCAGTGAAGCAGGCAGCCAATGTACCTGGGCTTTGAACAGCGGTGAAAACCGCCTGACCCCCTGGTCTAATGATCCGGTCCGGGATCCAACCGGTGAAGCACTTTACCTGCGTGATGAGGAAACCGGGGAAATATGGACCCCGACACCACTGCCCTCCGGTTCAACCCGGCCTTACCGGGTAACACATGGCGCCGGTTATACGATCTTCGATCATGAATCACACGGCCTTATCCAACACCTCACACTTTTCGCCAGTCCAGAAGACCCGGTAAAAATTGTCCATCTTAAAGTAGAAAATACATATGATTACCCGCGACGGATCACCGCTACACAGTATGTAGAATGGGTCTTAGGTACAACCCATGCAGCCAGCCAGGCTTATATCATCCCGGAATACGACTCAACTCAAGAATGCCTTCTGGCTACCAATCCATACAATTCAGAATTTGGCGAACGGACAGCCTTCCTGATTGCCAGCAAAGCAGTCCACGGACTGACCGCCGACCGCACTGAGTTCCTGGGCCGCGGTGGAAATGCTGCATCACCGGTAGCCCTGCACCGTTTGGGTCTTGAAACCCGCATTACCCCGGGTGAAGACCCATGTGCCGTCTTACAACTGCACATCGACTTGCAGCCTGGTGAAAGCGAAGAAATCTTCTTCGTGTTGGGGCAGGGAAAAAATAAAGAACACGCACTCACTTTGGCCGGTAAATACCATAAAACAGCCCAGGTAGACGCAGCTTTCGAACGTACACACGTTTTCTGGGACCATTTGCTTGAAACAGTAAAGGTACATACCCCGGAACCGGCAATTGACTTGATTCTCAACCGCTGGACGCTTTATCAGACTTTATCCTGCCGTTTGTGGGGACGAACAGCTTTCTACCAATCCAGCGGCGCCTTCGGTTTTCGTGACCAGCTTCAGGATGTACTGGCTCTTTTACCTATTAACCCTTCAATAACCCGCAGCCAGATTCTTAATGCTGCCAACCACCAGTTTGAGGAGGGAGACGTGATGCACTGGTGGCATCCTCCCTCCGGCCGGGGTGTAAGAACGCGTATTTCGGATAACCTGTTGTGGCTGCCCTACGTGACCGCACTTTATATTGAATCAACCGGTGATATGCCTTTTCTTGAAGAGAAAATTCCTTACCGGCATGCTACTCCCCTTTCACCGGTTGAAAATGAGCGCTATCAGCAATATCCACTTACCAAACAGCAACGATCCCTGATGGACCATTGTCATCGGGCAATTGAGAAAGGTGCCACTTCAGGACCACACGGTTTGCCATTGATAGGCACCGGTGACTGGAATGACGGACTGAATAGCGTTGGAGAAAAAGGGCAAGGTGAGAGCATCTGGTTAGCCTGGTTCCTATGTGACATCCTGAATCGATTTTCAGATATTTGTGAACAATATGGTGACCACGAAACTGCACAGCATTATCGTGACCTTTTAAAAGGATATAAAGCTGCCATTGAACAATCTGCCTGGGATGGTGACTGGTACCGCCGGGCTTATTATGACGACGGTACACCTTTGGGCTCTATTCAAAATAAGGAATGCCGGATTGATGCCATTGCGCAATCCTGGTCCGTGCTCAGTAAAGCGGGTGATCCACAACGAAGTCGTCAGGCGATGCAGTCGGTGTTAGAACAATTAGTGCTTGAGCAGGAGCGGCTGATACTGCTCTTCACCCCTCCGTTTGATAAGGTTGATCACAATCCCGGTTACATCAAGGGTTATCTTCCCGGTATCCGTGAAAATGGCGGACAATACACCCACGCTGCGACCTGGACTGCCTGGGCATTTGCGCAATTAGGAGATGGTAAACGGGCCGGAGAACTTTACAACCTGCTTAATCCAATATTCCAGTCTGATAGCAAGGAAAAAGCATCTGTTTACCGGGTTGAACCCTATGTGGTTTGCGCAGATATCTACAGCACTGATCCCTATGTACGCCGCGGCGGTTGGACCTGGTATACCGGTTCTGCCGCCTGGATGTACCGCCTCGGGCTGGAAGCAATTCTTGGCTTCAATAAAATTGGTGATTCGCTTAATATCAATCCTGTCATTCCGCCTGCCTGGGATGGATTTGAGATCCGCTATCGATACAAAGATTCCGTATATCAAATACAGGTGCAAAACCCCCAGCATGTTGCCCGCAATGTGCTGACCATAGAACTGGATGGCCAGCTTCTGGATGATGGAATTATTCATCTGAGTGATGATCAACAGGAACACCAGGTAATTGTTATACTGGGCAATAAGGAAGAATAAAGCGAAGCATAGCTGGAGATTCAATAAGACTACCCATATTCTTTTATTCCTTACCTTGACATCACATACCCGTCGGCCAAGCCTGTCAACACTCCCCAGACACTGCCAAGGATCGCCCCTGCCAGTATATCCCGGGGATAATGGGCTCCCACATACATACGTGTAATACCCACAAAAAAAGCAATACTATACAGCAGGATGGCGATCCATAAACTGAATTGAAAGTGCTGGATCGTCAGGGTTGCCAGGAAGAAAACCTGGCTGGTATGACCACTGGGGAATGATCGTCCAATAGCCCGATAGCCCACAATACGAGCCTGAGATAACCTGATAAAGGGTCGTGATCTTTGGACGATAAATTTGATCAGTTCAACAATCAGCCACAAAGTCAGACTTCCCAGAACGAACTCGTATGACAAGAGATGATTACCAGCTAAATACAAGAGCAAAGCAATCACAACAGCGGCGATTCCACTACCAAGCTGGGTAAAACCTACCATAATTTTATCCAACCAGGCCGGGCGTGGTCCCCTCATATTAAATAATAAGAATATCCAGGCATCTAAACGTTGACCACTGGACCATACCAACGAAATGGCCAGCAGGCCGAAAACCAGCAACATCCCTGCCAGGATTTTATGGGACTGTAACCCGTGCCATAAAACAATTCGGATGTATGCAGGTAAAAATATGAGAAAGACAACCAGTCCAACCGATAAAGCAGCAAGACGGACAAGCGCTTGATGGTGACTTACCCAAAGAGCTAAACGACCCCAGCCATTTAATTTTTTATCTTCAGGCAGAGGCTGCATCATCAGCTGTTTTCTCAGAGTGTTTACCTGACACTACCTTTTTCTTTGGCGGCTTCTTTGCGACAATCACAGTCAATGCACGAGGCCGAACTTCGATGCGTATCATCCCGTCACCTAAAGGCTCACCATCCACCAAAACCGCCATCGCCGGTTTGGTATTGATTTCCACTCTTCGCACCTGGTAATGTTGAATGCGCGGGTCTTCCGGCTTTCCTACGCCAACCCCCTGGAAAACATAATTCAGAAGATCCAGCTTGGATAGGTCGGCAAAGAACAACACATCCAATAAACCGTCTTTAAACGAAGCTGCATGACCAACCTGATAATGGAAACCGACATATGGCATATTAGAAACCAGGACAATATGACCAAAGTTGTGGATCTCCTTATTATCATCCAGCAAAAGATGTATCTCGGCCGGCGGGGAAGCAACCAGGGTTGCCAGGAAATCACCAACCCGCGCCAGATTGCCATGTTGAATATCGTCGGCAGATGGAAAAAGTGACGAAACCAATCCCACCGAACATTCTTCCAAAAATGGTGTGACCGTTTTTCCAAGGGTGGCTATGCCCATATCCACTTTAATACGCCTGCCTTTCCGTAAGATGGCGATCGCATCCGGAATTTCATTTGGGATGCCCAGGCTTAGGGCAGTGTTATTCTGTGAGCCGATGGGGATTATTCCCATTGTAGCCTTTGTACCTACCAGAGTTCTGGCTGCGGCTGTAATGGTGCCATCACCGCCGCACACTACGAACATGCGGATCCCCTCTGCAAGCGCATCCTTAACTACCCCCGGCAGATCGCATCCCGGTTCCACCAGGTAGGCTTCCGGTACTAATTTCCAGGATTGCATCTCATGGATCACATCTTCAATTTCAATTGGTGATCCCCTGGCTGCTCCAGCGCTGGGATTGAAGATCAGCTTAGCCCTCATGGGACGGTAATTCCTTGAGCGCGATTTCTTTTCTTTGTTTTCTTTCATAAAGTTCTATCCTTTAGCCCAAAATTCTTTAGCTTCCTTTTCCATTTTTTGCAGACGGGTATAATAATCCGCAAATTCTCTTAGATGTGCTAAGGCTATCATACCGGTGATTAATGGGTCATCATCGCTGACGTTCGTTTCTGAATGTATAGTCCCATGCTCAAGCTCCACTACGAGTCCCATGCGGAATTGATCGATATCAAATTTTTTCCAATCTATGCCTAATTTATTACCAATTTGTTTAGCTTCGTCAAAGGTGAACCCTTTTTCTTTCATAATAAAATCCTCCATTTTTACTCTGTTTAAAAATTTTAGGGTAATACACTGGTCGCCTTGTTATTTATTACCGGTGTGACCTATAAAACAAGTCCTTTATTAGTTCTTTTCCTGCTGATGCTTTCGCTGGTAAAAAGAAACACTCAGGAAAGCACCAAAGAGAAAGATCAGGCCACTCAGATATGCCCACATCAGGAAGGCAATTATGGCGGCGACTGAACCATAGATTAGGTTTGAAATGGAAATGTAAGTAGAAACAAAATATAAAAAAGCTTTCTTAGCGAACTCCCAGAGCAGACCAGCCCCAACGGCCCCCGGTAAAATTTCACGCCAGGTTGAAACGCCGTGCGGGAGTAAAAAGTAGATCATCATGAATAAGACAATATCGAACAAAATTGCAGCCATGAAACTCATACCATCCCCAACCGGAATGATTTGCGTGGGCAAAAAGGTACGCAGGTTGGCTATCATGCTGCCGGCAAATGAGGCCAGGAAAAGCGCCGGTCCGACAAAAGTAAGAACCAATATTATTGCCAGGCCACGGCGCTTCCAAACCGGTCGTCTGCGCTCATGCCCCCAAATTTTATTCAGGGTTAAAGTAAGTGTATTAAAAATGGTTGAGGCAGACCAAATGAGACCAACCAATGCAAAACCAGTCACCTGACCACGTGCTTTGACAATTTCGTCAAAGTTTTGCCCCAGTAACTGGCCAAGAGCAGGCGCTATAAATTCCATCTTTTGCAAAATAAGCTGCTTGTCCATCAAAGGACCATACACGAAACTGGCCACGGAAATGCTCAAGAGTGTCAGGGGAAATAAGGAGAACAGAGCAAAGTAGGCTATGGCTGCTGCTTTTATCGAGGAATCAGGCTTAAAAACCTCTCCGACTGCTCCTGATATCATTCCTAACCAGCCATTTGTATGCTGATCCAGCCATTGTAATCTGCTGATACCCAGCTGTCTCAGATGTGCCATGGTTTTCGCAATCGTTGTATCCGCCATGAGGTTAATTCTTCCCGGGTTCAGATGATTTGAGGATCAGGTCTCCTGAAAGTGCTGCTTGCAGTATTGGTTCAGATTTTTCAATTAGTTCAGTTAATCGCTCCATGCTGCTATAAACCAAAGGCAAAGAGTCTTCATCCAGAGTCTTGATGGTTACCCACAATGCATCCTGCCGATCTTTCAGGTCTGATATCTTTGCAGAGGCTCCACCAGCAAGGCGATGACTGACCAGGTTATTCCATAGAATCAGGATAATCACTGATATGAGTGGCGCAACAATAATGCCAACCAGACCAAATGCATCTGCAAAGGCAATCAGTAAAATTACGGTCAGGATGGGGTTACTCCAGCCGCGTTTGAAAAGCCGTGGTTTAACCCAAATACCAATTGCAATTATGATAATCAATGTGTAGAGTACCGTAAATACACTCAACTGCACACTGGTGAGCAGCCCAACAATCAGCGGAATTAATACTGCAAAAACCACGCCAATCACAGGAATAAGACAAACCAACGCACCTGCCAGAGAGAGAAATGCCGGGTAGGGAGAACCAAGCAGCCAATATCCAAAGCCAAATAGTATACCTGCAAGAAGACTCTGTATGACCTGGGCGTGTATGTATTTCCCAATATCCAGCTCAACAAGCCGCCAAATGTTGCGTGCTCGTTTACGTTGATCGGATGGAAGTAATGACAACCACAGCCTTTCAAAGGTAATTTGACTGATGCTCCAATAAATACTTAATAACAGAATGAATATAATGCCGCTCATGACTCCGCCAAAACCCTGAGAGATTCCAAATACTGCTGGCAGGATAAACTGCCCCTCGCTGCCTGTTACTGTTTCGAAGAGAATGCTTGGCGGCGGCAGCCAGTTTTCCAGGGTAAGTTGGATTGAACTGCCATTCAGCCAGGCAGGTAGAACCCACTCGTTCTGTACCGAAAGTGATTGAGCCAACTGTTCTATCTCAACAATTGCAGTTTTTCCAGCCAGGAAAAGAAAGAAACCAAAACCAATCAGGGCGATAATATAAATCAGAACCCAGGCAGTAACCATCAAAATTCCCCGACCGGCAAGACGTTTAATCAATGGTCGCATTACTGCTGCAAGTGCTAATGAAACCAATACATAAATAAGAACTTCACGGAACTGCCAAATAATTAATAGCCCGAGCAATGTGCTCATCACTGCCATGCCAATCGTTACCAGTTTTTTTGTCATGGTAAACCCGGGGAGGTGATACCAGCCAGTAAGGCATCCAGATCAGTTGTAATGACCTCTATTTCATCCATCACACGATCAATCTGATTAACCTGAAGATCTGACCCTTCTTTTTCAAGCCGGGCCTGTTTCTGCAGGTCATCGGCCAGTTCCTGCGTTTCATAACGCAAACGGCTGGCATAATCGCGGTCAGTTGAACCTTCGGGTTCTACTTCTTCCGGATGGAATACAAAACGATTCAGTAAAACCTGAATAATGGCTGCCATTGGAATAGCCATAAGAGTGCCTGCAATGCCAAACAGTGAGCTAAACGCAAAAATAGACAATAAAGTTACAAATGGATTAACCCCGACTGCTTTTCGCATTACCCGCGGAACTAACAACATTGCTTCAAGCTGCTGAATAACCAGCGTAGCGAGGATTACCCAAATCAGCTTTGAAGGAGCAATTGATAAGGCAATAACCCCCGCAGGAATGGCTCCTAAAATGGGACCAATCATTGGGACAGCCTCCAGGACTCCAGCTATTAACGCTAATACCAGCGCATTGGGTAAGCCGATTATCAGATAAGCAATCAAGGCCATAATGCCAATGATCAGACAAAGAACGGATTGTCCTGCTATATAAAAACTCATTTTGACAGATAAATCAGCGATTAATTGATCAATACCTTCGCGTTTATTTTTTGGAAACAACAACAATAATGACTGAATTATTTTCGGACCATCAAGAATCCAGTGATAAACCAATAATATAAACGCCGCAGTAACAAAAATGACCTTAACCCCTGTGGAAAGGAAATTCATCACCTGACCGGCTAAAACCATCATTTGCTCTCCGGTTTGTTGAATGGGGTTCAGGCCAGGCAATACGCCAGGGAGAAATCCACCCAGTTGTACAATCAACGGATTGGTATTAAGAACCAGCCAGTCACGCAGGTTTTGATAATACCCGGGCATATCTGCAACAATAGTCGCACCCTGTTCAAATATTAATGGAAATAACAGCAATAAGAAGCTTATGAACAAAAGAAGCAGCAGAAAGAAGACAATTAACACACCTAATGGTCGACGAAACCCTCGCCGGTTCAACCAGGTTACTACTGGTCTGATTACAGTGCCGCTTATAATAGCGATAAACAGAATGAAGACAACCCTATTAAACCGATAGAAAAGCCAGAAACAAAACACTACTAAAACCAGTATTAGTGTTGCTAACATCACCTGTTTAAATGTCCATTGATTTGATTGAGCAGGTTGAGGGTGTTCCATACTTTTACTACACTTTCAGTCACAATTTGAGCTGTGAAATCAGGTCATTGCAAGGGGAAAAAATTTATTCCTGCATTTTCCGCCGTGGTATTGGAGTATATTAAGCCCAATTTCACCATTTCACATTTTCAAATTGATCGATCTGTCGACATTTAATAATGCAATTTATATAAACAGCTTTCAATAAGGCAGATTTTGATGATTTTGAATTTTTATTGGCCCGGCTTGCAACTGAGAAAATTTCACAAAGCTTCTCTGTAATTTTCACGTCTATCTGTAATACTATACTAACCGCAACCAGAACTATTTGTCCCGAATTAAATCTATAAAAAATCTATAAAATAATTTTCCCTGACAACACAACATCCAACCTCTCGACATTATCATTGCACATCAACAGAATGCTCCGCAATCACATTCCCGAGAGCCGGAAAATATTCAAAATATTCATGATTTCACAAGTCCAATCAAGATTCAATCATTGTAATAATTGAGGTTTCTCGTGATTGTGTTTCATCCGTTAAATTATCGTAAGGGACAAATATGCGCAAATGAGACTCTTCGAGCATAGTCCTGATTAGAATCTTCCCACCCTCCAAAATATTCCTCTTATCAGGTCTATTTTTCAGGTCTTCTTCAATGCGTTTCTCATCCATCGAAAATTCTTCGGAATAAGGTCTTTCTGCCGGGTTGAGAATCATCATGGTTCCATATTTTTGTAACTCCTCAATGCTAGCTGTTTTCACATGAGTTATGACCGTATTAGGATCTGCGGTCAGCGTTGGAGTTTTAGTTTTGTCTTGCGAACCAGCACCAATATCTGAAGTTTTAAAACTGCACACCGGATTCTGATCTTTAGCCATTATTGCTCCTCTGATAAGACTGTTCCTGGTCCGAGAAGTTCTTTGAAAAGGGTTTGATAGGTATTCATAGCCTGCCGTAATTCTTCAGTACCTGCCAGGTGCTGTTCATTTTTAATCGAAATCTCACTTGCTGCCAGGTAATTATTTACCAGTTCAGAATTGTAAGCTGAGACATCGCCCCCGCGATGCTCAAAATCGGCGGCTGGATAGGCGCGTATCTGCATAACTTGCAAGATCAATTGGTCTGCGTCCAGGATCGCTTGCTCTGGTTCGTTTTCAAATTTAGATTGTACTGCTTTCCAATCAGTCAGATAACTTTCGCGCTCAGCAAAATCAAATGGACGTATATCAAAATTCTCAACCAGCTTGCGACGCAAATCAAGCTCCAATTGCATTTTATCGTCGTCATCCGCTGTTTCCAAAGGCAGATCAGAATCCACTGGACGGTGATCAGAAAGCGGCTCTGAACCTTTTCGACGACCAAAAACCAGGCCAAATATGACGCCGCCTATAATCAATACCAGAGCAATACCGACAATCAAATAAGAAGTATTCATATAGAACCTCCAGGCCTCAAATTGTTCGACGCAACCATTGCAAAGTCGCACCAAACCATTCAGTCAACCAGGTTTATACCGATCGTCTTTGGGCAGCAGTTCCCTGCCCCCGATTAAGCAAGAAGGTCAATAAAAGTCCGGCTGCAAATCCACCAACATGTGCCATATACGCCACACCGCCTGTCTGGGTTGCGGCAGAAATTGAACCAATACCGCTAAATAACTGCAGCACGAACCAGAGTCCAATGACAATCAGTGCAGGCACAGGAATCACGCCTCTACCCATCAATACTCTGACTTTTCCTTTCGGGAACATCAAAATATAGGCTGCCAGGACACCGGCAATCGCTCCGGAAGCCCCCAAATTAGGTATATTTGAGCCGGTGCTAAAAGCCAACTGTGCGAAAGTTGCTGCAACCCCACACACCAGATAGAAGATCAGGAATTTGATATGGCCAAACCGGTCTTCTACATTATCCCCGAAGATCCATAAGTAAAGCATATTGCCAGCCAGGTGCGCCCAGCCACCATGCATAAACATAGAGGTAAGAATCGTCACAGAATCGCCCAGGGGGTTGGCGAGAAAGCGGCTTGGAACGAAAGCCCATTGCTCAATAAACGCGTCGCCGCCACTTAATTCCACAAAGAAGAAAATGGCATTCAAAACAATTAAGGCATAAGTGACCAGCGGAACTGTTCTGCGAGCACTATCATCATCACCGATCGGGAACATAAGGATTTCCTCCATTTAATCTACCACCCATTCATCAAATGAATGGATGGTAGATTTATTGTTTTTTAACTAAGGGTTCTTGCCGCAAAACCAATGAGCCATCAGAACCATTTTCATACTGAACAGGTTCAAGTGTTTTAATTATTCGGATTGGCTTGAGAAATGTCTTTTACAATTTCGGCCGTTTTCTCAGGTTTGTTGACCCGGGTTGCAACATCCGCCTGAGCAATAATTCCCAGGATCTTGTTTTCGATATTTACAACTGGAATACGGCGTAATTGATGTTCAGACATTGCATCCAGTGCCTGTTGTATATCATCATCAACCTGGCAGGAGATTAATTTACGGGTCATGACCGACTCAACCTTTACAGATTTAGCATCAGATCCCTGTGCCAAAACCTTTAATGCCAGATCGCGGTCCGTCACGATTCCGACCAATTTTCGAGTCTGTTCGCTCTCGACCACAGGAATCGAGCCAACGTTCTCCCGTTCCATCAACTGCGCAACTGCTACAACCGTGTCAGTCGGCAAACAGCACACCGGGTTTTTTGTCATCAGGCTTTCACATGTTTTCATAAGATTCTCCTTTATTTTTTAAACCTCTTTGGTTCAGGATAAATTGAAATATGATCATTTATTCTTTTATAGACCTCTTACAATTTATTGATGACCACCATAGGAACACCAGGTTTATCGCTTTTGACCCTTTTAACAGAATCGTTTACCGCAAAACCAGATTGTATCCCTCAGATTCCGGAAGAATTAATCCCGGTAACCCATACCTCCCGGTCCTGAACTGAAACCGGAAGGCGGATTGAATTAGTTTTTGTAGGTCAGGTCACCAATAGGTTCATATGACCAGGTCTATCTGTTGAAACCTACAAGGTTTAAATAACCCCGAGAAGTTTCAATACGATCAGGATAATGGCAATTACGATCAGCACATGAACCCAATTGCCGGTTTTCGGGAAACTTGAAAACATTCTTCCGCCGAAAGCGCCTAACAGCCAAAGTACAAAAAGTATTACGATAATCGTCCACAACATGGTATTTCTCCTTTTAAATAATTAGTTTTCTGGCAGCCTGCCGGCCATTTTGACACGACAGCTGATGGCCTACATGGCCTGTAAAATGTAATTCAAGTGGTAATAGAACTGCTCATCCCTATCACAGGTCTTGAATATTTGATTGTTATTTTTACTCAAATAAAAACCTGTGTTATCTATTGGCAGGGGTGCTTGTGACACGCACCCCTGCCGAGAGAGGGAGGGGATTTTTTTCAGGAATGAAATTTACTTGGTTATCAGCCGCGTCGTATCAGGCGGACAATCGCCAGCAGAATTACAGCTCCCAGCAATGTTACCAACATGGTCGGTAGTGTTATCGCATCGTTAATAGTCCCGATATGCAATAAGGGGGTAAGGAAATAACCGGCCAGGAAAGCACCAATAACAGCTATGATGATATTAACCAAAATACCTGAGCGGTCATGCATTATGATGGAAGCCACCCATCCAATTACTGCTGCGGCTACTAAATAGATGATAAGGTTCATTTTTTTCTCCTAGTTGAAATATTTGATTTGCACGGAGTACCGTGTATGTTTTTTGTAAATTCTTTTTTAATCACGAACAGAAAGTGTCAACACTACTTATGGTTTTTCTTCCGGTCTGAACCGGGTTTTGCAGCACCTTTACCGGCATGGTCACCCTTGCCGGTATCAGATGTATTGACCGATTTACTTTCGGATGCATGGACAACAGAAGATACACTGCTACCACTACCCTTGTTGGAATTCGATTTATTTTGACTTGGTTTGCGTTTACTTACGCCTTTACGTCCCATAACTTTCTCCTGTTTTGAATCGTTGATAAATGAGATTTTCGAATATGGCTTGTTTTCCAATTAAAATAGTTGTAGCAGTAATAATACATGGAAGAGAGAGCTACTCAGCATTTTCAATCTCATCGATTATTAATGCCTTATGGATCTGTCTGCGTTCTACTTCAATCATCCGGTTGGCAAACCAGCCGATAACCGCTCCAACAGTGAGCCAAAGTATAAACTTTAATAGTTCCACGTTTTTCTCCTTTCTGGGACCAGACAACATCGCTATTGCGACTATTCCCGGATTAAAGTTCCCGTGGAATATGGGTGTCCGTACGTTCTGTTACGGTTGTTTGACTGGCGTTCAACGGTGCTTGCGCGGTTCTACTTTCAGTGGTTGTCGTTTGGCTGACTGCCATAGGAGCTTGCGGAGGGGTATGTTCGGCAATAATTGTCTGTCGGCGGCTTACCGGTCCTCGCGGGCGGTAGAAAACAACATATACGATCCGTTCAATGCCCCAAGCGATCAACAGGTATACGATCATCGCAATGATCGAAGAAATTTCCAGTACCATACCACCGGCTGACGGAGCTCCCGTCAGGCTGGCAAATGGTGCCACGAAAATACTGGTCACACCGTAAAGGAAGGTAGCAAAGGTGTTGGCCGGATTAACCCCGATCAACTTAAACAAAACACGTAATGCAATCAATGCTTCAAGCAGACCCAGTAGCAGCCAGATCAATTGTGTGACTTTAAAGGTCGTGAAACGTTGTTCACTTCCCTGTTCATGTTCGGTTGTTCTTACTTCCTGATAATCTGTCATTTTGTCCTCTTGTGGTACTCTTCTTCAGCCTGTTGCTGTGTGTATCCGTATTTCTCCTGAAGCAGGCCGATTAATTTATCGAATTTGCCGTTGACCTGGTCCAGATCATCATCAGTGAGTTTGCCCCACCAACCCTTTGCCTGGCCGCGTATTTGCTTCCATTTTCCTTCAAATATATTTTTATTCATTTTTTTCTCCTTCTAAAATTGGTCTCGAACGAAATTGCAATTAAGTAAGCGCCCGCTTACCCGGCTTAAAAATAAGCCCTAACAAAAGTCCACTGACCAGTGCGATTGTTATCGTCACCCACGAGTATTTGGTAGCCTGTTTGCCAATATTGCCTGGCACCTTATCTGCAATTTGCTGTGCTTTTGTGTTGTATTGGTTTAATCCGGACCCGACTTCTTTTTTAAGCATTCCAGCTGTATCACCGACAAATTCCCTTGTGCTGCTGATTACCTTTTCTAATCCGAGATTTACCTGGGAAACACCATCATCCACCCAGGAAGTCAAATCCTCTTTGGTTTTACCGGCTACATGGTAGACCCTGTCTTCTAATTTTCCTAATTGAGTCACTTTATCCTGCATCAGGATATTTACATCTTCCCTTAATTTTTCAACATCCTTGCTTACTTTGTTATCCAATTGTTTTTTATTCATCTTGATCGTTCCTTTTCTGACTTTCGTCGTTTATTTTTCCAAATTATCTTTTTCGGAATATAGTTTCTTCTCAACCATATAAAAATTAATTTTTAATCCCGGCCTGTCTTGCTGACAAATACAGTGTCGCTGCGGGGACTGTAACCTGCCCAGTATGTTTTTCCGTCTACTCTGTATTCGTTCAGGAATAAAGAACGCCCAATCCCAGCAATTTGTTCAACATAAACTGTTGTATAATCCGGCAAACGGGTAACCTTTACCTGGCCTTCTTGTGGCTCGATATTGCGACCGTATTGTTCCATTATCTTTTTCATTTCTTGTTGATTCACCATTACCTCTTCATCAGCCAGTTTTCCGTTCCGGGTTTCGGTTGTTCAATATTCGTCAACTCCCTGGGAATTCTCGTTTTTACCTTCAATAAGAACCGGTTCAACGTGCGAACGCAGTACCCAGGCAATTTTTTCATGAATACGCATAATATTGACCAATAATTCGAAGGTACCTTCATCTTCATACTCTTCGGAACATTTGCGCGCATCCTCTCTAATGAAGCGTATGGAAGCCTCGTGGTCTGCCAAAAGAGATATTAAATCCATTGCAAAAGCAGGTTTTTCTTCTAATCGGGTGTATTTTAGAAATTCCTGGAAACTACCTATAACCACTCCACCCAGCATACGCACCCTTTCAGCTATATCATTTGTTACTTTGTTCAACCGGTAAATCTGTTCTTTGAGAATAATTTGCATATCATGAAAACCTGAGCCGCTAATATTCCAATAGACGCTGCGGGTTTTTGCCTTCAGTACAGCTTCATTAGCCAGTGTATTGTTCAGTAGTTCCACAACTGAATGGCGAACATCACTATCCAGTCCAATATTCGGCTGGATGGAAACCTGCAACTTTGGGTTATGGCCGTTATTATGAATGTGTGCCATATAACTTCCTTTCAGTAATGATTTTTGCCCTATTACCATACTATTCGAAAGAAGCTATCTAAGTCCCTATTACAACCTATAAAATATCTAAATATTTATCGAAGCGAAATTCCGATAATTGTTACTTTCTTTTCCCCGTTTTTGAATTAGATCCTTATCATTAATTTTTTCAGAGTTTTCCATAAATGGAACCCGGGTCGAAAAAAAGAAACTCAAAAATTTTTTTCTGTCTTATCTCCGGAAACCTGAAAAAAAACATCTCCTGAGAAGTGAAACAGACAGGTTCTTCCATTACTATATTGATCAGCCAAAAATTAAATACACAACCACCCTCAATTGAGGGGGTTGTGCATTTAATTTAGTTAATTTCCGGGTTGTTCTTAATAATTTAGCGGGTTCCTGATCATCAGGAACAATTTTTCCATATCAGCAGATAATATGTCGGTTAAGATCTTTTCTTCATGTGAATACAGCGTTCAATTGCTGCGGGTCGCGAAAACCACCGTGTGGTGATCGAACTGGCCGCCAACGATATTTCCAGCACAGGTAATAAGTGTCAGGTGAGAGAGGCCGTCAGGTGCCGGCTGGGGTCCGGTTCCGGCAACTGGTCCTGCTCCGTAGATCCGGCTAAGCACTGCAGGGTCGGAAGATTCCTGAAGGGAGTAGATCTTTACTTCATCGACTTTGAAGCGTAT
>Ga0075525_10000075_pt1 | contig 38675 bp, 32 predicted proteins | sample NGEPertwo_FD_74795 | JGI IMG/M metagenome (GOLD analysis project Ga0075525, IMG submission 74795) | Arctic peat soil microbial communities from the Barrow Environmental Observatory site, Barrow, Alaska, USA - NGEE Permafrost154B-two | ecosystem: Environmental > Terrestrial > Soil > Wetlands >...
GTATGATTCTGCCAGTGTCATGCTGCTTCAAGACGGCCTCTTATATATGTGTGCTGCCAGGGGTTATGAAAGTTTTGGCAAAGAAACAGATGTTTCAAATGTAATTTTTGAACCGGAAAAGACTTTCCTAATGAAGGATGTACTGAATGGTCGTGAACCAATCGTTTTGAATGACACGCGTGAATCACCGGAATGGAAATGGCTGCCAATCGGGACACATATCCGTTCATGGATGGGTGTCCCGCTGATTGTTAATGGAGAAGCGATTGGTCTGTTTTCATTGGATAAGGCGATACCAAACTATTTTACTGAAAGACATGCTCAGTTAGCTTCAGCGCTTGCAAAACATGCATCATTAGCTATTGCCAACGCAGTATTGTTTTCAAAAGTCCAAAAAGCGCACGAAGAATTACAGGGACTCTCTGCACAGGTGATTAAAATCCAGGAGAATGAACGATTAAGGATTGCCAGGGAACTGCACGACCACAGCGGACAGGCCCTTCTGGCTTTACGTGCAGAACTGCAGGTTCTACGGAAAGATGTTGATGCGGAAGATGAGAAAGTACAGAAACGGATAAATTATCTGGATCAAATCGTCCTGGAAATCAGCCATGGGATGGAGCGGTTGGCATTTGATTTGCGTCCGCCGACGTTAAGTGACTTCGGGTTGGTGACAGCGTTGGAGCAATACATTCGGGATTTTGAAAAAAGAATGGGTGTCAAGTCCGTTTTTGTGCATAATGCCGGTTTTCAACGGTTGCCCGATAATATCGAATTAATATGCTACCGGATTGTCCAGGAAACATTAACCAATCTGGCAAAACATGCCGCTGCAGATCGGGTTGAAATAACTCTTAATTTTTATGAGGGTTCGGTATATCTGGTTGTGAAGGATAATGGCAGCGGCTTCTCAAATACAAACAGTAAAAAAGGATTTGGTCTGCTTGGAATTCGCGAAAGGCTAAATCAGGTTGGTGGAACTCTTGAGATCAGAAGCCAGGCAAACCAGGGTTCGGAAATTATCGTGACCATTCCGGTCTTAAACTCAGGAAACTATGCAGATTAAAAATCAGCCCGTCAACCCATTAAAAATATTTCTGGTTGAAGACCATCATCTGATGCGCAGAGGTCTTGCATCTTTACTGACAACAGAGCGCAATGTTGATATCATCGGTGAAGTCGGTACGGGTGAAGAAGGTCTAAATATGCTGGCTGATATGGATTTGCCTGATCTGGTGATTATGGACATTTCTTTACCGGGAATGAACGGTATCGAGGTCACGCGCAGGTTAAAAGCGTTCAATCCGGAAATAAAAATTCTTGTGCTCTCCATGTACGATAATCCTATTTTTGTATACCAGGCGATTGAAGCCGGTGCTTCCGGCTACATCCTGAAGCGGGCTATGGTGGAAGAATTGGATCTGGCAATCGATGCAATTATTCGCGGCGGCAGTTTTTTAAGTCCGAGTATTACCCAAAATTTAGATGTTTCCCTGGCATTTGACAATTACTCGTATCAGAGTTTAACCAACCGGGAATTGGAAGTATTTAAGTTGCTGGCAGCGGGGTCGTCTGTGAATGACATTGCTGAGGCACTCTTCATCAGTATTTATACGGTTTATACCCATCTAAGCAATATCAAGCGAAAAGTAGGCATCGAGAAAACCCCGGATCTGATCCGTTATGCGATGGAGAATCCACTAATATTAGGGGACTGAAAATAAATACTAAAAAAGTATTTAGAAAGAAACCGCCAATCCCGGTTAAGCAAAATGTCCAATCGGGTTTACTCTACGGGGTATAACGCCACAGTATCATCTGGCCGTTTAAATCACCAGCTAGTATCCACAGGCTGCCAAAGTTGTCACTGTCCGCGGCGATCCAATCGATGCTGGCGACATGTTTAAACTGAAATCCGTCAAACAGGCTGATTTCTCCCGGCGATAATAACCAGGCGTTGCTATTGCCGTCAAATATCAGTTTTGGAGCAGTAATCAGGTTGCTTTCGTGAATGGTCAGCCATAAACTATACTGGATACGATAGCGGATATGGCGGGTTTCGCAGCCTGCACCGCCGCAAAGTTCATACAGAACCCAGACCGATCCATTGGGCGCAGCCATCAACTCTTTGACGGCACCATGGGTAAACCCCTGATATTGCGCGGCATCTAATGCAGGTGGGTCAAAAGCCTGCCAGGAATCATCGCGTTCATCATATCGCCAAAGCTGTTGACCGATTCCAACCCAGAGATAACCGAAACGGTCGGTTGTCAGAGCTGTCACGCATCCGGTTGTATCAGGAAGATCGGTGCGTTGCCATTTGTTATCCTGATAAACTCGCAAGCCGTCTCCTCCCATTGGATATCCATTACTAAAATCACAGCTGCCAGCCCAGGTAGTGTTACTGATTTGAGAGTGGGTAACCCGGAAGGAGGTTGCCATGGTCTTCCGGTAAGGCAGGGCGAATCCCATTTCCTGTGGCAGGAAAATACGCCATTGTGACCCGTCCAACCGGCGCACATCATAACCGGTAGTCAGCCATAAACTGCCGCTTTGGTCATGAGAAAAATCCGGTCTTAATGGAGAAGGCAGACCGTATCCCTGCGGTGGCAGCCAGGCATTGGTCGCATCGTAATCACGGCCAACACGACCATTCCAGTAAGTAAGCGGGCTGCCGCTGGTGGGTAAAATCCAGGCCAGTCCGTCACGGGTTAAACCGATCAAAGGATCACGCAAATTGATCTGATTAAACACTCTGGTGTTGGGGTTATACTCACCGACTGCGTAAGGTGATGCCAGCCAGAAATTCCCACTGTCTGCAACCATCAGGCGGTTGATGATACCGGGAATGACCTGTTCAAAAACTGCTGCATTCTTAAATTCACCCTGATCAAAGATAAAAGGTGTTGGCGTTGAGGTTGGCAGCGATGTGCTGCTGGGGGTCAATGTGATGGTCGCCGTACGTGTTGCAGTTAAAGTCGGGGTGGGTGTGTCGCTGGGTGTGGGCGTACGTGTCAGCGTGGCGGTGGGTGTAAGGGTTATGGTCGCGGTTGGTGTGGTCGTTGCCGTTGATGTGGCAGGAGGCGGAGCATTGCTGATCTGAATGGCTGTAAACAAGCCGCCGATGCTGAAAACCAGAACAGTTATCACGACTGCCAAAAAAATGATTTCGCCCCGGGTTCGCCGTTTGCGAATAACCTTATTATTCATTATTCTCCGCTTTTTTCCTGCTTGGAATAGCCTGTAATGCGGATTCAACGGAATCAATCTGGCGTTTGTCCGGTTCCGGCGCATAAATAATCCGTGTGGTGGCCGGCGTGGAATGACCCAGCACCGCCTGTACATTTTCCAGGGAAGTCCCGTTTTCTATCAGCGTCTTGGCGTGCCAGTGTCGGAAAGCGTGTGGGCTGGTGAAATTCTTTACAGAGTCAAGACCGGCAGTTGCAGCTACCTGCTGGACAATACGCCAGGCTGATAGACTCGAAAGGCGAGCACCGTACCCTTTTTTAGCATTTTTAAAGAATGAAACTGAATTATTGCGGCGTTTATTGCTGCGGCCGTGCTGAATAAACAACCAGGGAGAATTATCGTGACGCGCGTCCAGGTATTCATCAATGATTCTCAATGTGTCTTTTTCCAGACGGCAGTGGGCAATCCGACCGGTTTTTTCCATGCGTAGTTCAAGGCGGCCGTTTTGAACCCTGGCATCTTCCATCTGAGATTTGGTCAGGTGACAGATATCACCAACCCGCAGCGCGGTCGCTCGCAGCGTAATAATTAATGCACGCTTACGGAAAACCTCCAGCCGGTTAAGATGTCCTTTCGGTAAAGGCAGGTCCAGAACGGTGCTTAACATGATATTACCGAAATCTTCCGGCAGCCTTTCATGGCGAGAAGTTTGTTCCTCCTGGTTACCGATAAAAGAGGTTCGGCTGGCTTCCTGCTCTTCCTCACGGGTGAAAAGGATCCAGTCTTCATAATTAGCCCGCCAAAAGCGCAAGCCAGCCCGCAAGACGGACTGGTACAAGCGCCGCGTTGGCAGGGCATAATTTCTCCGGTCCTTCATCCAGCCGCTGAAAAGCACCACGACATTTTTTTGTAAATTACTGGTCAGCATCTCACCGGATGCGGTTTCCTGAATATATTCTCCAAAAGCATCCAGGGCACGGTAATACAAACGCTGAGTATTGGCGTTCTCGAACTGGACATTGGTTTTGAAATCTTCAATTGCCTGTTCAACCGTGGGGATCATTTTTCTTCTCCATTAAGCTTAAAGATACCTTCAAATTCGTCGTAACGCAAATATTAAAAAAGGGGTCTTTGGTTTTCATTCATTGCAAGATTGAAGTGGTGGAAAAATTGACGGAACAGCAGTTAATCGCTAAAATATTATTCATAGGATGGTCGTAGTTTGGTTTTTGTAATCTCAATTTTATTCAAAAACGAATAATTAATTATAGATGACCTGAACCGAATAATAATTTTTTCTTCCCAAAACTTTGATAATTTTTACTACCTTTAATATGGGTATGTCAGCAAAAAAGCCAATGACCCCCTATATATGGGGGGTAAAATGGGGAATCCGGTTATTCTTTTGGGTATAAAAATACCGGTTGTTGAAGGTAGTTATGTGAGAAAACGACTTACTTTAATCAGCAATTGGTTGATTGGTGATTGGGACATCTCATTTAACAAGTCATAAGTCACGATGGTTGGTGGATTAAGTGGTTTTTAGATTCAAAAACCGGGTTAGGTCCTAGCAAATGATGTGTTTACAAAGAAGCGTAAGCTTGCAAAAATTGTAAATTCCAACCCACAAACCCGGTTTTGGGTCCTGAAATTACAAATCCGGGAGAGAAATCAGACTCCAGTGTTGATCTTTGCAAACGGTCTGATTTTTCAGAAAAGCATCATGGCAAAAAAGAATACTCGAGTATGAATATCTTTTTTTCTCTCCCGATCTCAATTCAACCGATTACTGTTTTTTGACCCCATTCCCCAAACAACTTCAGAGCTGCCTGAGTGAAAATGGCTGCCCCAATAGGCATACAGTTTTCGTCCACATCAAACTTTGGATCATGGTGGCGACGGGTATCACCTTCGATCTCGCAGCCCAGCATAAACATAGCACCTTTTGTCTCCTGCAGAAAGTAGCCAAAATCTTCAGCGCCCATTTCCACATCAGGAATACTAATCTGCTGGCTGCCAACAAATTCTGCGGCTACATCATTTAATAAAGCCACGATTTCCTTATCATTATGCATAGGTGGATACCCTTTTTGAATGATCAGTTCAAAATCCCCACCCATAGCCTTGGTGATCTCCATGATATTACGAATTTCGGTGTGGATGCTTTCCTGAACTTCCGTGGTTAAGAATCGAATCGTTCCCGATAAATTAACCTCTTCCGGGATGACATTATCAATTTGTCCGCCGTTAATGGAACCAATGCTGATTACGGCAGAATCAAATGGTCGCAAGCGGCGTGAGACGATGCCGTGCATCGCCAGGACGATATGTCCGCTGATGTAGATAGGATCGATTACTTTATGTGGTGTGGCACCGTGGCCGCCTTTGCCAATGATCCTGGCGTAAAATGTATCCACACCGGCAGAAGCGAACTTGGTGGCGATTTCGATTTGGCCTGTTGGCAGGGATGCGTTGGTATGTAAGGCTAACGCATAATCCACATCCCGGATAGCGCCATCCTGGATCATACGCCGGGCTCCGCTAAAGCCTTCTTCGTCTTCGACTTCTTCCGCGGGCTGAAATAAGAAACGAATCGTGCCGTCAAATTTTTCTTCAGACAGTAATTTTGCGGTACCTAATGCAATCGCGACATGCACATCATGCCCGCAGGCATGCATTACATTTTTATTTTTAGATTTATAAGGCACTTTATTGGCTTCTTTAATGGGAAGCGCGTCCATATCGGCGCGGATGGCTACCACAGGTTTCCCTTCACCAAGTTCTGCAACCACACCGGTTTTACCAACCCCGGTTTGGACACGGTAGCCCATATTTTTCATTATCTCTGCAATTGTCTCAGCCGTGCGAAATTCGGAAAAACTTAGTTCCGGATGGCTATGGATATCACGTCTCCAGGCGACCATTTGTTTTTGGAGTGCTTGCGCTTTTGTTAACATATAAATCCTTTTAGCTAATTAGAAAACCTGACCAGTTTCGTTTTTGGATTGGGATCTTTCGAGCAAGGCAAGGTTTCATTGTTATGACTATTGATGATGATCAACGCGTTCCTTGATTTGTATAGTGCGGAATTCACGCACCAGTTCCAGAAAATTTGTAACTGTTGCTTCAAATGTCAGCTTACCGAATTCGGCCGTAGCCGCGGAAGCATCGCCGCATACACCATTTTTCGACATACTGGACCAAAACCCCAGCCAGCTAAAAGCGGTTGGCTCGGGGTAATCCCAGTTAAAATATTTCAGTTTGATCTGACCCAGATCCCGCTCGGCCTTATCCATGTCCACCGTTTCCGGAAGCATGTGCAGCATTATCGCAGTTTCAAACTCCCCGGCATGGGAAATGCTGCCATAGCCACCTTTGCGATATTTTTCGATCACATCGGATGCCAGGGTGGGGTTGATAGCGGCATTAATGGTGGTGCTGCCGCAAACAATACCGGTTTCCAGCACACATTTACGGGCTGCCAGTTCCGCGATGGAAGTGTTGGATCCATGGCCATTCACGATCAGAATATGGGTAAAGCCATGTCGGGCAACAGAAATCGCCGTCTGGGCAACATAGGCCAGACAGGTTTCAATGTCAATGCTGATTGTGCCGGGAAAGTCCATGTGATGTTCATCCAGGCCGTAGGGGATGGTTGGCAACACCAGAAGATCACCCTGACTGCGTAAAGCAGTTTCCTTCAGGATGCCCTTTAAAATATCATTATCGGTGGAAAGCGGCAGATGCAGTCCGTGGTCTTCAACTGCCCCAAACGGGATAGCAACCACAGGTTGGGGTTTGCTGGCGACAGCCTCTTTTATTTGTGGCCAGGTCAGGCGATCATATCGCCATTGGTTTTGATTTTCGTTCATATCGGTCTCCAATTCAATTTTCGAGATATTTTACCAGGAATTCCACGCGTCGTTTTTTGGCATCTACTTGATTCTCAACTTTTAACAAAGCATGGCCTTCACCCTCGTAAGAAAAATAGTCGCATACTTTGCCCAGGGCGAGTAATTTTTGCTGAGCCTGTAATGATTCACTGGCCGGACAACGCACATCATTTTCGCCGCATAATAACTGCACCGGCGCCTGAATGCGATCCAGGAAAAAGTAGGGTGAACGCTGATACCAGAGATCGTAGTCCTTTTCCGGGTCGCCAAAATTTTCCCGGTCCCAGTGCTGCAAATCCTGTCGGGAGTTCTTATGGCTGGTGAACCAGTTCAGAAAAGGTACAGCAGCGGACCCGGCCGCCCAATGCTCTGGATATTGTGTCAGGCAGGTCATGGTCAGGTAACCGCCCCAACTACGTCCGGTGACGGCAATACGGCGGGGATCTGCCAACCCCTCACACTCCAGGTAATTTGCCCCGGCAACCACGTCTTCCGTATCCACGCCGCCTAAATCAAAGCGGCTGCCTAACTGCCAGTCCCGGCCGTAGCCGGTTGAACCGCGATAATTGGGTGCCAAAACTACCCAGCCGCGGCTGACCATGTGCTGAATCAGCGGGTCCCAGGTGATTTGGAACAACCAGTTCGGACCGCCATGCACAATAACAACTCCCGGTGGAATAATGCTTGTTTTTACCGGTGTGTACAGCAAAGCGGGCACCATAGCGCCATCCAGGCTGGGGTATTCAACCTGACGCGGTATCACGAAATTGTCTTTTGACAAACCGTCCGGCAGAGAAAAAGTTAACTGTCGGAATTTACCAGAAGATATATTGAGCTCCCATAAATCGCAGGGATGGCGCGGGTTATCAAAAATAAACAGAATATGTTTACCATCCGGTGTGAAGGTTGGTTCATAAATCACCCCCGCTTCAATCTGGAATGTGGAGACGACACTCTGGTTTATTGGCTGTACTGCTAGGAGACAATCGGGGCCATGACTCAGCACGTAGACAATAGATTTGCCATCCGGAGCATATTGTGGATGTTCTTTTTCGCCCTCGCCATCAGTCAGCCATCGAATTTGCTGTGAAGCCAGGTCATAAATTCCAATCTGATATGTGCCGGATATGTCGGAGGCAAACGCCACCTGACTGCTATCCGGTGACCAGTGGCTTCCTTTTGCATTTATTACTTTCCCATCCAATGAAATAACCAGCGGTTCACTGCCATCCAGTGGTACCAGGGTGGTACGGTAATCCTGGCCATCTGCTTCAGAGACAACGGCCAGATATTTCCCGTCGGGTGACCAACGCACCACCCAATCCGGGCGAGGTTGATCAAGAACTTTACGGGTTATTCCACCGGAAACTTGCATAACAAAAGTATCAAAGCGGCCATCCCTGTCAGAACAGATCGCCAGTTGGCTGCCATCCGGCGACCAGGCAAAAGAAGAAGTTAATGCTTCCGGGGTGTCAAGGGTGAGGTTAATCTGCGTTCTATCACTGAAGTTGTAGCGATGAATATCGTAATTCTCTCCGCCATCCAGATCAACCACAAACGCTAAAAATTTTCCATTCGGGCTGAATCGAGGCGAGAATTTGGCACCTTCACCTGCGGAAATTTGTTCGGGCTGGCTGCCGGGTTTGATTAAATCCAGGCAATAAATTTCCCAACGGCCTTTAGGGTTGGCTGAAAAAGCAACCAGGGATCCATCTGGAGAAATATCGTATCCCAGATCTGGCTCGACGTATGGTACCCGCATCAGAGTTTCTAAATCAAGCATAATGGTCATTCCTTTTTATATAAGCTTGTTATCTTAAACCTCGTGACAGGCTACCCAGTGATTGGGTTTAATTTCCCGCCAAACTGGTATTTCAATTTTACAATGTGCCTTTGCCAGCGAACAACGCGGATGAAAACGGCAGCCAGCCGGTGGGTTCGCCGGGCTTGGCGGGTCCCCTTCCAGGATGATGCGTTTGCGTGCCCGCGTGACACGTGGGTCTGGTACCGGAACTGCGGAAAGCAGTGCCTGAGTATAAGGGTGCAGGGGGGTACCATAAAGTTCATCACGGTCGGCAAGTTCTGCCATTGCACCCAGGTACATAACCGCCACCCGGTTGCAGATGTGGCGCACCATGCTCAGGTCGTGAGCAATAAAGAGATAGGTTAGACCAAGTTGATCCTGTAAATCTTCGAGTAAGTTAACAATCTGAGCCTGAATGGAAACATCCAGAGCAGAAATGGGTTCATCACAAACGATGAACTTAGGATCGGAAGCCAGTGCACGTGCGATTCCAATACGCTGGCGCTGCCCGCCGGAAAATTCGTGCGGGTAACGGTTCATATAATTCGCATTAAGTTGAACCGTTTTCAAGAGAGCTTCTACGCGCTCTGAATAAGCTGCAGGAGTATCGGTAATCTTATGCACACGCAGCGGTTCCCCAATGATACGGGAAATTGTCCAGCGCGGATTGAGCGAAGCGTAGGGGTCCTGGAAAATCATCTGCATATGTTTACGCAGGCCGCGCAGGGTGTTTGGCTTCATATCAGTAATATCCTGGCCGTCAAAAATCACTTCTCCTGCTGTCGGTTTATACAGTTGAATGAGAGTGCGTCCGGTTGTGGTTTTGCCGCAGCCGCTTTCACCCACCAAACCAAGGGTTTCACCGGGAAAAATATCAAAACTGACATCATCCACAGCTTTAACTGAGCCGACTACCCGTTGGATCAATATTCCCTTGGTGATGGGAAAATATTTCTTTAGACGGCGAACTTTCACAAGTGGTTCTGTCATACTGAACGCTCCAGACCGGTATTAACATCCACCCAACAGGCAATTTTATGATCTTTGCCGATCAAAACAAGCGGGGGATTTTCCTGTCTACAGTGATCTACCGTAAATGAACAGCGCGGGGCAAAAGGGCAGCCAGGCATTATTTTTATTCCATCCGGTGGAAAACCGGGAATTGTAGTCAGTCGTTCACCACCGCTGCTGTCGACACGAGGCAGGGATTTTAGCAGGGAAAGGGTATAAGGGTGACTTGGTTTTTCATATAATTCAAATACATCTGCCTCTTCTACAACATACCCGGCATACATCACAATCACGCGGTCAGCCAGTTCAGCAATAACCCCAAGATCATGAGAGATCCAGATGACAGCCATGCCCAATTCTTTTTGCAAGCGTTTGGTCAATTCAACAATTTGAGCTTGAATGGTGACATCCAAAGCGGTTGTTGGTTCATCGGCGATTAAAATATCCGGTGTGCAGGCCAAGGCCATGGCGATACCAACCCGCTGGCGCATTCCGCCTGAAAGCTGGTGGGGATATTCTTTGATACGCTGTTCAGCGTTGGCAATTCCCACCAAATTGAGCAGTTCAATGGTACGTTCTTCAGCTTGGTCGTGAGAAAATCCTTTGTGAACTACCATTGATTCTCCGATTTGCCTGCCTACGGTCAGCACTGGATTAAGTGAGGTCATCGGGTCCTGGAAAACCATGCCAATCTCAGCCCCGCGTGTATGTTCCATCTTTTCCTCACTGATTTCCAACAGGTTTTGTCCTTTGAAAAATATCCTGCCGGCGGTAATTTTTCCAGGCGGATCCTGGATCAAACGCATAACAGCAAGCATACTGACACTTTTACCACAACCGCTTTCACCTACAATGCCAAGCGTCTTTCCGGCTTCCACGGAATAGGTTACGCCGTTAACTGCGTTTACGATACCGCCCAGAGTCTGGAATTTAACTTCTACGTTTTCTAAGGTAAGTATTGGTTCCATTTCCTGTCCTATCCCGCATCTATCAGAGCATGCGGATCAACGGCATCGCGCAACCCATCGCCAACAAAATTGATGGAAAGCACCGTAAGCACGATTAATAAACCGGGGAAAATCCACAACCAGGGAGCTGTTGCCACATAATTATAGGCACCTTCCAACATGTTGCCCCAGGTGGCTGTGGGCGGCTTAACGCCCAGGCCTAAAAAGCTGATATAAGCTTCAGAAAGGATCGCATTTGCCACGCTGAGCGTACCCGACACAATAATGGGTGCAATACTGTTTGGGAGAATATGCTGAAAAATAATCGACAGGTTTGACGTTCCGGTGGTATGGGCGGCCAATACAAATTCGCGTTCCTTCAATGACAAAAAATTAGCACGCACAATCCGCGCCAGGTACATCCAACTGGTTAACCCGATAATAACAATGATAACAATCACACTTCCGCTGAACTGCCGCCCAAAAAGGTTAATATCTGGGACGGACCCACCAAAAAATTTCGCCATTACCAGCAGCAGAAACAACTGCGGTATATTAAACATGGCTTCAGTAAAACGCATTAGAAGACCGTCAATCCAACCGCCATAATACCCTGCTATCGCACCGATTAAAACGCCGAGAACAACCTCAACCACCACCGCTGCCATACCAATCAGCAGAGAAATTTGCCCCCCGTAAATGGTACGTATCAGAATATCGCGCCCGACGGTATCCGTCCCAAATGGATGGGCCGCCGAAGGAGAACTCAGGCGTAATTTTGTATCGGTAAAATTAGCCTGCGCTTCAGAAAAAAATAAAGCACCGCCAAACGAGTATAAAATTAGTACGACCAACATGACCAGTCCAAAAACGGCCATCTTGTGACGGACAAAGCGCATGCGCATTAACTGTCCCGGCGTAAGCGCTTCGGTTTTGAATTCTTCCTGGATTTTTATAACGTCACTTTCGGCTGTTCCCATCATAGGTTTCTCCTGAATATTTGATCCGGTTATTTCAAATTGTCTATGAATACCGGATCCTTGGATCCAGCCAGGCATAAATTATATCGGTGATCAGTTGTGAAAGGATTACAGCCACCGAAATCATCATTAAAATACCCATCACCACCGGTGTATCCGAGCGGGAAAGGTGGTCGATAAACAAACGCCCCATTCCCGGCCAGGCAAAGATGCTCTCTGTCACAACGGCACCGCCTAATAAAAGCGGGATATCCAGGCCAATAATCGTAACCAGCGGCAGGGCTGCATTTTTAAGTGCATGACCGGTGATCACCATGCGGTTGGGAAGGCCTTTGGAGCGGGCTGTCCGGATGTAATCTTCACTGATCACTTCCAGCATTTGTGAGCGTACAAAGCGGCTGTAACCGGCAGCGCTGATAACCGTTAAGCTGAAAATCGGTAGGACCATATGCAACAGCACCTGCCCGGTTGTCTTACCAATTTTGGGATCAAACATGCCCACTGTGGGTAAGTATGGCAGCCCCCAGGCCTTAAAATTAACACCAAAAATATACATGGAAACCAATGCAATAAAAAAGATTGGCATGGAATATCCAATAAAAGAAAGCCCGGTAATGATATGATCTGTGACGGTATATTGGCGTAAGGCAGAATATACTCCGACTGCCAGCGAAAGAATAATGACAATAATTTCTGCGGGGATCATTAAAATCAAGGTATTGGGTAAACGGTCCAGGATAATTTCCGTGACTGCCTTACCACGCTGCACCATGGATGTTCCAAAATCGCCCCGTAAAATCCCTTTGCGAGTGCCCGGAGTTTCCGCGATACCGTCGCCTTCCATGTCCACTTTTGTCCAATCGTTTCCGATCAGCCAAAAAAGATATTGTTTGTAAATCGGTTGATCCAATCCCAATTGACGTGAGAGCCGCTCGCGATCTTCCGGCCGCGTTACTCGTCGTCCACCCAGGGTCGACAAAGGATCACCTGTATTTATCATCAATACAAACAAAAGCACACTGATGATAAATAACAAGGGTATCGCTTGCAGTAATCTGCGGATGATATATCGCGACATAGTACCTCCGGAAAAAAATTGGATAAAAAATCGGTGTGGATGGCCGGGAAACTTGCAGGTCTCCCGGCCATCTTTATAAAAAAAACTTACTTAGCGAAATCCCATTCCCAAATATTATAGAACGGGGTTACACCGGAGAATTTTACATTGGTGAGATTTGAGTTTACAACCCATAAATCGGGATCGGAGTAGATGCCGTACCAGAGCACATTGTCATGCATGTACTTACTGATTTCGTGGAAGATTGCCTCACGGGCGGTTGGATCAGTCTCTATGATCTGAGCCTGGAAAAGTGCATCCAGTTTTTCATCACAACCATAGTAGTTGTACCCGTAAGGATTATCCGCGCTGGGTAATTGTGAACACAGCCAGTAATCGGTATCCGGATCGGGGAAGTAGGTACTATCAGACCATTCCATGATGTCCTGATCTCCAATCGCCGGCGGTGCTCCATCGGCGTAACCGCCAAAGAAAATGTCCGAATCCTGGCTTTCGATTGCCAGATCGATGCCTACTTCACGTAATTGCTGTTGGGCAACAGCCTGAATATCCTGACGAATCTCTCGAATGGTTGTCCCATGAACCAGGACGAGCGGAGAGCCATCCTTGTATTCACGAATGCCGTCACCGTCAGTGTCTATATACCCGGCGTCTTCAAGCATGGTTTTGGCCGCTTCGGGATCATATTTCCATGGCACGATATCCGGTGATACATAAGCGCCGCCTGCAATCGGATCCCACAGGGTTTCTACCGGATGGGTTAATCCGAGCAGTAAGTCCTGGCTGATCGCTTCGCGATCAAGCGACATGGCAATGGCCTGACGAACAACAACATCCCGGATACCAGGACTGGCCATGTCCCTGAAGTTTATAAACCAGCCTTCCGCGTAACCACTATCTACTGTGAAGACCGTCAACCCGGCATCCTGGAAGGTGGGCACATCGGACACAGGGATAAAAGTCCCCAAATCTGCATCCCCGGCTAACAAAGCAGCGGTTTGGGCAGCGTCATCCGGCACAAATTGCAGGAAAACATCGTCAATTTTAGCGGTGCCTTTCCAGTAGTTTTCATTTTTCGTGAAGCGCAAGAAGCTACCGGATTCCCATTCATCAAATATATAAGGACCACAGCCAACAGTTGGTGCCAAATTCCAATCTGCACCCATCATTGAACCTTCTGTGTCAAAAACCGGCTGCAGCACATGTTTCGGCAGGATACCGCGCCAGAAATTTGCTTCCCATGCCGAGAAAGGTTCCGGGAAGTTCATCACTACAGTTTGTGCATCGGGTGCTTCGACAGAGTCCAATGCATCGTAAGGGTATTTAGAGTTAACAGAGTTGGCGTCGTCCATCAACATATCGTAGGTAAACTTAAAATCGGCTGAAGTGATCGGTTCGCCATCAGACCAGACGATATCATCGCGCAGATGCAAGGTGATGGTCAGACCATCAGCGCTGATCCCGCCATTTTCCACACTCGGGATCTCTTTCACCAGGTTAGGATAGGCCACATTCTGGTCATCGAACTCCCATGCCCAGCACAGATACAGTTGTTGTAAAGTTGCCGAGAACCACATATCGGTGTAGAAAGGATGTAGGGAATCAGGTTCCTGTGTCCAGGCAAAGGTAACAACCTGAGGTTCCATCGGTGCTTCCATAGGTGCTTCAGCAGTTGGTTCTGGCGCGGCCGGTTCTGCAGCAGTCGGTTCAACAACTACTGGTTCATCGGTTGCAGGTACAGGTGTGGCTGCTGGTTGACAGGCAGTCATTACCAGAGAAAAGACTATCAAAACTGTCATTACAATAAGCCATAACTTTATCTTCATTTTTTTCCTCCTTAAATTTGATCATTAATCATTGGTAGGCCTGAAAAGACCTGTTTGACGCAATAATTAAACCTGACATATATTTTTTGCACCTCCCTCTCTATGGAGAACATCGCTAATTCAAGATCTTTAATCTGCAGAGAGCCGCTCAATAACAAGCGCTTCAGCAGCTGCATTCATAATCTTATCCAATTCCTTTTCCTGGGCTTCATCCAATGGCGGCACCATGTGATTTGCCAATAATCGCTCGGCTTCGGCCTGGGCGTTATCCACAAATCCTCTTCGACCGGTCTGGTCCCACTCTGAAAAACTGCGTTTTTCGCTTAATTTGGAAAACAGAACTTCACCGGAGCGCAAATAGTTGATCGAATGCCGCTCAGCAATAAATGTACGCGGTCCATTCATCACTTCATTGATCACATCCACTGCTAGTGAATCTTCATTCACCTTAAAACCGCGCTTCACCCGTCCAATACCGGCGGCAATCTGGTTATCAACGACCATTTGGGCAAACGATCCCATTACCCCGGCATCCATCTCGCCAATACCGGAAAGTTCATCTGATCCGGCCAATGCGGGCAGTAAGGCGTTTAAAGCTCTTTCGTAGCCGTTCTGAAGATCAAGCGTGTGAGCATTGGTTGTGAAGCCATACACATTCACCGGCAAATGATAATAATGGCCAATCTGCACTGTGGCGGCCGAGACCATCCCCAATTCAACCCCGCCCCAGACGGAAGAGCCCGTGCGTGGTTCCATCATTGCCAGGCGCCCACAATAAATGATAGGTAAACCTGGCTTGATCAACTGTGCGATAACGATGGAAGCCAACACCTCGGCATTTTGTTGTGTCAGCGCGCCTGCCAGTGAAAATGGCGCTGTTGTGCCTGCAGTAGGGCAGGGTAACGGGCCAAACGGAATACCGTGGCGGGCAATTTCCATCATCGAATCAACCAGATTGTCAGGGAAGGTTAATGGGCTGACCGGGGAAGCGCTCAGTGTCAGAATCTTATCCTTCGGTCCGATCACTTCGGCCATCTCGACGATAAAGTTGACCTCCTGAGCGGTATGTACACCGGGACCTTGAACCGGTTTGGTGGTAAACGGCAGTGAATGCCGATACATAGCCAAAGACATTAACGCGCCGGGTACATCCTGTGGGGTAAAAAATGGTGTAATGGTGGATGCCTGATCGAGTGCATCTAACAAGCGGGTGCTGTCTTTAACATCCTGAATTACCGCCGCGCGTGGTTGTGCGGTAATGGGGTCGAAAATATCTCTGGCACCACCCAAATTATGCCAATGCAAACTACCATCACCCAGCACGACTGTTTTGCCACTGCGCCCTTCAATTTTTACAGTTTTGCCGCAACCGGCTAATGCTTTTTCTACGACTTCAACCGGCAGGAGAACACGACCGTTTTTACGCGTGCAGCCGATTTCCAAAAGCTGTTTTTGCATGTCGGCATGGGTCAAAACAATCCCTACTTCACCTAAAACACGCAATGTGGCCTTATGGATAGCTGTGATTTCTGTTTGTGAAAGTACCTGCCATGGGTTCATTTGGTTTACCTTTATGCTTATGTCAGAATTTTCATATTAGTTTGGTATGAAGATTTGTTCTTGCATAAAGCACCCCTTCGCGGGGTGCTTTAAAATTAAATTTTTAGAAATATTTTCATACCTTTCTTAGGTTAACCATCGACCATGGCAGGAAATAAAACATTCCAGTACCTGTAAAACCGTTTATATCATTTCTCCTACTTTAGCATTTTTGTGAGGAATCAATTGAAAAGTAACAATTGTAATAAAAAAATTATACCGAATTACATACCATATGTCAATAAAATCCTATGATTTTCGTTTAAAAAGCATTGATTTACCGCGAAGTTTAGTGTATAGTAGGCTTTATATTGAGTAATTCGTTATATGTTTTGCAAAGTAGCCGGGTATCTCAAAGAGGTGAAAGTGAGTAAAAATGGACAAAATTGATCTGGTCATTGTTAACACACTGCAACATGACGCTCGTACTCCTTTTACTCAAATTGCGAAAACCGTTGGAGTAGCCGAGTCCACCATACGCAGTCGTTATGCCAATCTGGTAGAAAGTGGCATCCTGAGAACCATTGCGGTGATTGATCCGTTTACGGTGGGTTATAACTCGCCTGCCATGGTTGGTATCTCAGTTGAACCTGGTATGAACAAATCGGTTGCTCAGGCGCTAAAACAGATGCCTGAGGTGAGTAATTTGGTGCTAACTATGGGGCGCTATGATTTGATGGTGGAGGTGTTTTGTAGAGACCGAGTCCACCTCACTGAGGTAATCACTGATCTGATCCAATCAATCCCCGGGGTACAAGATACCGAAACGCTGGTGATCGGAAAAATCTTTAAGTTGAGTTATTTATGGCAGCCTGAAATGAGTAACACGGAAAAAGAATCTTAAAAGACATTTGTGTCCGAAAAAGGGTACTACAGAAAAATTAGCTTGCTTGCCCGGTGAATGAAACCCGGTTGGGTTGGGATTAACCACCAAAAAACATAAATGCACCTGGATAATCAAATTAACTGGGAGTGAGGATTACCCTTAGTATTGATACCATTTAAAACCTGAGATAGACTTGGAACTGTATTTCGTTTGCCTATAGATGAACGGGGATTGAGTGTAATCATAGAACTAATAAACCAGGATGGTTGGATGCCAATCAAGTTCTCTTAGGTTTGATTTCTCAATATTCCTTATTTCGATCATTCCAAACCTAAGGTTCTGTGTCTTTAAAGCTCAGATAAATTTTATTTAACTACCCTGGATACAAGGGTCCTATGAACCTAAGGTTTTGATTCATAAATATCATTTTTTGATCAATTTCCAATTTTCGCAACCTTAGGTTTGCAATCAGCTCAAATTGAGTCACCTTAGTTGATTTTTATTCCCCACTTAAAAGCCAGCTTACCCGGTCTATCGAAAATAGATAATGCCCAAAAACAAGAACGGCAAAAATCCCGGCAGCCAGACCACCGGCCTTGAAATAATACCCCAGTATTGCCAGACCGAAAAAAACAATTTCCAACCCCAACCGCAGCCAACCTGGAATAACTACCAATGCCTTACCGGATGCACTGCCGTCCCCCGGTTTACGGAACGTACCCCAGACAAGAGACGCGAACACAACGACCAACACCGCACCCAGCCAGCGCAGCGGCCGGTTGAAAATACCTGACCCCCACCAGCCCAACCCGAATAACCCGGCCAGTTCCAGAAAAAATCGTAAACCAAGATTAAATGGATGATACCCAAAGCGCATTTTTTACTTCTCTTTCCTGATTTATTTCAGTATAAAGGAAACAAGCAAGATCAAGAACCTCGGATATATAGTTGAGAAATAGTATTCTCTACATTATGCAAAAGGAGCGACTTCTGGTTCAGATAGCCAATTAAGTCGCCCCTCTTTAGTTCGATCAATCGCAGGTAACTCTCGGTTTACATTAATGACCCAATGTCTCACTCCGGCGGTGGCTGTTGAAAATCCCGGTTGGTGTGGTGGTCCCGCTGATCTCAGTGATTTTTTCGAGCGTGACGGCATCATAAACCCGAACTACATTCCCGTCCCAATCAGCCACATAAACGAATTTGCCGTCTGTCGTAAATTCTGGATGCAGGGTGCGCTTCCCTTCTTCAATGATCCCAACCACATTGAACGGTGCTTCTTTTTCAAACACGATAATGCGGTTTGGTTGTTTGGCAAATACCGAATCAGCCCAGACATAAGGACTGTTGTCCTGCGCCCGGATGAATAACCCGGGACCCGGGGTTTCAATATCGCCAACAATTTCGTTGCTATCGGTATCCCAGACGGCGATCTTACCTTCACCGGCATGGGTGGTAGCGGCATAATGGCGTCCATCCGCCGACCAGGCTGCTCCTGATCCCGGGTGCGGGATATCGCCGGTTTCAATATCCTTAATCACCTGCATGCTCTCAACATCTATGGCGGCCATCCAGTTGTCTGTTTGGGCTGCCAGATAAAAGGTATGGTTATCTTCGGAAAGGAAGCCATCATGCAGAATATGGCCCACTTTTTCCAGTTTCTTGATTGGAAATTCAGGGTCGGACCAGTCAATCCGCCAGACCTGACCGGCCTCCTTCAACGCCACCAGAAAATACGGGCCTACCAGATCCGGCGATGTGTCCAGAATTGTCGCAACGCGTGAATCGATTTCCTCGCCTTCATTATTGGTGGTATGGGAGGAGAAAAATTTGTCCAGATCAAGTGTTTCTGCGTCCAGAATGACAAAGGTGGCTGGTAAATAATTTCCGGCAATCAGGTATTTTCCGTCGTCCGAGATCGCAATCGATCGCGCATCCAGGCCAATCCGGATTTTGCGGACCGGTTTCAGGGTATAAAGGTCAATCTTGAAGACCCAGCCATCACGGCCCATATTGTAAGCCCAGCGTGGATTGGTCGGGCTGAAAGTATAGCCGTGTGCGCGGTACGATGCCGGGATTTTTCCCATCAGGGTATGCGTATCGCCGTTGATAACTGCAATCGATTGCGCTTCCCGTTCTGTAACCAGCAGCAGGTTATCCAGGTTCATATCAAACTGCGGTTCCGTTGCCAGATCTTTCTCAGGAGTGATTACTTCAAGACTGCCCCAGATATCCTTCTCTGACCAAACCTGAGATTCGGCAGCCGTTTCTGACCGGATGAACTGCACCAGAGAGTTAATCTCCTCATCATTTAACTGTCCGCCCCACGGCGGCATGATCGTTCCAGGTTTACCGTTTTTGATTACGCCAAAGTAATAGTCGTCACTTTCTGAGAAACGGGCCGGTAAAAGAGCCGGACCGGTCGCCCCTCTGCGGTCAGGAGAGTGGCAGCCTGAGCAGGAATCAAGATAGAAGGCCTGCACCTGTTTCCCGGAAACCTGAGGGATTAATGTAGTCTGTGCCTGGGCATCTCCGGTTACCACGGCTGGATTATTAGCGCTGCATCCAATGGTCGATAATATTAAAATGGCAGTTATAATGATAAGTATGCGGCTCTTTTGCAACATTGATCAACTCCTAATATAATTATTATTGTCCAATTTATCTTATATTATTACTGGATTATAACGGAGCTTCTTTGCGCTGGCGCAAATTGTGACATTAAACACAGGGAAAAACGGGAAATAAAATGACTGACCTACCCAATTCTCAAATTCTCAGTACAGAAATGCTTGCAAATGTAGATTTATTTAAGAATATTCCGGTTGATGACCTTCAAAAAATCAGTCGACAGGCGCTCTTTAACGCCAAATCAGCCGATCAATTCTATTTTCTGCAGGGTGACAATGCCAATAATATCTACCTGCTGTTAAAAGGGAACATAAAGATGGTCCAATCCAATCCGCTCGGTCAGCAGGTTGTGATCCGCATCATTGGTCCCCAGACTTTATTTGGCGCCCTGGCGATGGGCGAATCGGAAATTTACCCGGTTTCCGCTCAGGTTATGGAAAACAGCGAAGCAGCTTATTGGACCAAAACTACCATCATGCAGTGCGTCCAGCAGATCCCGCAGCTGGCATTAAATGCCATGCAGATCATGGCCGGCCATATCCATCAGATGCAGGAGCGTTTCCAGCAAGTATCCACGGAAAGAGTGGAGAAACGTCTGGCACGCACCTTATTACATCTGGCATCCACGTCTGGAATCACGATCCCCGAAGGTATACTGATTGATATCCCGCTCACCCGTCAGGAGCTGGCCGAGATGACCGGTACCACCCTCTACACAGTCAGCCGGATCTTAAACCAATGGGAAGACAAGAAATTTGTAATCTGCAGCCGTGAACAGGTCATCATCCGTTTTCCCCACGGGCTGGTAACCATCGCCAATAATTAAGCCAGCTGCTTCTCGATTAAGCCTTGAATGCTCTTTAGTATTACCGCTGATAGATTGTCCTGGACTGGTTTGGAACCACCATCGGAGTGAAGCTCGATTTCTCTTTCCAGATCACCATCTGTCTGGCTGATCATGCCGCAGTCAGGGCAGATTGCTGTAAATGCGGCGGCAAGTGCTGGCGTACAAATCAACGGCAGCGCTGCCAGGTATATTTCGCCAATACGAACAAAACTTACGCGGTTGTGCAAGATTTCTTCCCCTGGAAAATCAACCCCAGGCTGTAGCTGAAACCAGGCGGAAGCAAAAATCAACTGCGGATCGACCTGCCATTCAGCCATTCGAATTCGCCGGTTGATTACAGATACCAGGTCTGCGCAGCGTTCACGCGTCGCTTCAAAGCTATTGTAATTCGCCTTTTCCGAATATATTCCAGGCAGAAACAGCAGCATCCCGCTATCCTGGGCTGTCATTTCCTGATGAAAGAAACCGGCGAAATCTGCTGAAATAATCCTTTCTGCAGAATCATCGGTCCATGGGTAATAATCCATTTGCACGATAGTAGCCACTGGTTTATAAAACAACCGGTCAGCAATTTGCAGTACCCGGGCGCTGACAGGATGGTTTGCGCTCCCCTCCGGACCAGCAATATTGAGCACAACACTTCTAAACACAACCGGGCTCAATAAAGCCAGCGCGGTTAATGCAGTTTGAGAGATGGTATCCATCAGCCATTCCCGCAAACTATTTTTTGTGGTTGCAGACTTTTTTAGTAATTCTTCATGTAAACCAAACCGGGTGGAAGAACAAACCAGCACAATTTCCGCCCGGGGTACTTCCTCATTGATCAAATCACGAACGGTCTGGCAGAACTGGTAGTCCAATCCGTGCAAATCGCAGCTGATGATCACCTTACAGGCGCTGCGGTTGGACTTAATCGCCAGAGCACGAACCCATAGATCGTCGTGAATAGTCCAATTCCCCGGATTCAAGGAATTATCAACAAGGCCCAAACCTTTTGTGAGAACCGCTTCAGCATATCCGGCCGATAAACCGGGCGCCCGTTCTCCCTCCCGTTGTGATTTTCCTTTTTTTACTGGCATCAGGTTCTTCTTAAATTCCCTTTCATCATATATCCACCTTAATTATATTCAATTTCCTGACCTGATTATGGCGGGATTTTCTGCCAAGATAAAGTCGATATCTTGTGACCTGGCTCAATATCTGTTATTGTATTAATACATTCAATTTCATTTCGACCGGATGCAGAACCATTTCACCCCCTTAAAGTTATTCTGTATTCTCATCCCTGATCACCATTTCAATACTAAATACTACTCCAAATATTTTATGCGCTTCATCGTTTGCTTCGCTGAAACCATGGAGGTTTTTATGGTTAAGCACGTTTACCAGGGCGTTCCTTATCATCTCTGGAATGCCGAGACGGATATGGAAAAATTCTTCAAATACTTCGATTATGGCCCGGCTATCGTCACCCGTGCAAAAGGACCCTATGTCTACAACCAGCGCGGTAAACAGTTTATCAACAGTAATTCCGGATTGTGGAATGTCGCAATTAGCTATGGTCGCGAGGAGTTGGTTGAAGCAGCCTGTAAACAGATGCAGGAATTACCGTACGCATCTTCGTGGAGCCAGGCACACCCGAGAGCAATCGAATTAGCCGCCAAATTAGTTGAAATTTGCGGTAATCATTATCAGCATGTCGTTTTGGGATCAAATGGCTCCGAAGTGGTTGAAGCTGCAATTAAAATGGTCCGCGAGTATTTTAGTCTCAGTCAGGATACGAAAAACCATAACCGTTATAAGATTATTTCGCTGGAAGGTTCGTACCACGGCTTTAGCTATGGCGCTATCAGTACCGCCGGATCGGAAGTGATTGACCATCAATTTGGCCCACTGGTTCCGGGTTTCAAGCAGATTGCTCCACCGTTATTGCTACAACTGTCCATATGATAAAAAGGATCCACAGACCTGCGATTTTGAATGTGCAAAATCCCTTGAGGAGCTAATTGTTGCCGAGAAACCGGAAACGGTTGCTTCCTTTATTGTCGAACCGGTTATGGGGGATTTTGGCGTGGTGGTTCCGCCTGATGAGTTTCATCGCATCACCGGTGAAATCTGCAAGAAATACGGCGTCTTTCGTATTGCGGACGAGATTACTACCGGTTTTGGTCGCACCGGTAAATTGTTTCATACACAGGATTGGGCACTTCAACCGGATATTCTGTTATTGGGGAAGGCGATAACCAGCGGATACCAACCGCTTTCTGCATTATTAACAACAGAGGAGATTTTCCAACAATTCTACGGCAGTCCCAAAAAGTTTGCGCACGGAGCCACCAACAGCGGGCACCCGGTTGCAGCCGCTGTTGCGTTGAGGAATATTGATATTCTGTTGAGTGAAAACCTGGCAGAAAATTCCAGGATTATTGGTGAATATTTATTAACCGGTTTTAAAGAAATACAAACACGTAGATCGATCATTGGAGATGTTCGCGGGAGTGGATTGATGATCGCGCTGGAACTGGTGTCCAATCAGGTAACCAAACTACCCATTGAAAAGGAAAAAACCTTCGATTTTATGCTTAACGCCATCAATCTCGGATTATTGATGTCATATGCGAAAAATGGACTGCGCTTATTCCCGCCTTTAATCACAGATCAAAAGTTGGCTGATGAAATCCTGGATATTGTTGACAAATCACTGGACACTCGCCCCAACCGTAAAGTTGCACATACTTTTCGAGCAGCCAAAGAATTGATTTCCTCAAAAACCTGAATGCCACAACCAACGATAACAACCTGCCTGGTGATAAAATACCACTATCTGTGTTTATCAGTGTGTATCAGTGGTTAATTTACTTAAATACAATAATCAGATTCACCAACTCCCAACACCCCTACCCGATTACAAAGAACTAATCACCAATCAACTTATTCTTGCGTGACCCACAAATCCACAAACTGATTGACAGGCATTTCCAGCAGTCTTTGATGGTCCATACACACCGCCAAAATCGCTTCAGCCTGAGCTTCTTCAAAATGTCCCTTCAAACTGCCCTCAAATTTTTTCACCAGCAGCGGCAGCCCTTCAGTTCTTCTGCGGCGGTGCCCGATCGGGTATTCCACCACTATATTTTTGGTTGCGCTGCCATCTGTAAAAAAGACCTGCACGGCGTTAGCAATCGAGCGCTTATCGGGGTCCAGATAATCACGGCTGTACTGCTTATTTTCCACCACAACCATCTTATCCCGCAATTTATCTATACGCATGTCTTTCGCCACCCTGTCTTCATAATGGGCAGCAGTTAATTCACCGAAAATCAATCCAACCGCTGTCATATACTGGATGCAGTGGTCGCGATCAGCCGGGTTGTGCAAAGGTCCCTGTTTATCGATGATGCGCATGGCTGATTCATGGCTGGTGATCACAATTTTTTCAATCTGGTCCAGACGATCCTTTACCTGCGGATGCAATTGGAAGGCTGCTTCGACGGCGGTCTGAGCATGGAACTCGGCCGGGAAGGAAATCTTGAACAATACATTCTCCATTACGTACGAACCGAATTCCTGGTTAAGGATGATTGGCTTTCCTTTAAACAAAACATCATCAAAGCCCCATCCGGGAGCCGTCAGTGCCGAGGGATAACCCATCTCGCCCTGCATGGCCATTAATGCCAGCCGCACGGCCCGGCTGGTGGCATCGCCGGCTGCCCAGGATTTGCGCGAACCGGTATTGGGTGCATGGCGGTATGTGCGTAATGCCTGGCCGTCGATCCAGGCATTGGAGAGTGCATTAATGACCTGATCACGCGTTCCGCCCAGCATGGCTGTCACCACCGCCGTACTGGCTACCTTAACCAGCAGTACGTGGTCCAACCCGACCCGGTTAAAACTGTTTTCCAGGGCAATGACACCCTGGATCTCATGTGCTTTAATCATGGCCGTCAAGACATGCTCTACGGATAAAGGCACTTTACCCTGTGACACCGCCTTTCGTGAAAGCCAGTCTGCCGTTGCCAGGATGCCCCCCAGGTTATCGGAGGGATGTCCCCACTCGGCAGCCAGCCAGGTGTCGTTAAAATCCAGCCAGCGAATCATTGCGCCGATATTAAAAGCCGCCATTACCGGGTCTAAAACAAACGCTGTACCGGGTACACGTGCCCCGTCAGGCACGACTGTTCCGGACACGATCGGACCCAGTAATTTTGTGCAGGCCGGGAATGCCAGTGCCTGCAATCCGCAGCCGAGTGTATCCATCAGGTCATAACGGGCTGTCTGGAAAGCCTCATGCGATTCAATAGTGAAGTTCCGCACATAATCAGCAATTTTCTGCAGGACATCATCCGCAGGCGGACGTTTATTGGAAATTAAACCGGACATGGTCGGCTGTTATAAACGCTGGTCTAATGGAACATAATCACGCGGCGGTGGTCCAATATACTCTGCGCTGGGACGAATAATCTTACCGCCTTTGCGCTGTTCAATGATATGGGCAGCCCAACCGGCCGTACGCGCCATCACAAACAGAGGGGTAAACATGAAGGTTGGAATCCCCATCATATGATAGGTTACCGCACTGTACCAGTCCAGGTTGGGAAATAGATGTTTCTCATCCCACATGACATCCTCGATGATTTCAGCAATATCACACATGGTTTCATCGCCGAAGTCTTTGCACAAATTACAGGATAATCCTTTTAATATTTTGGCACGTGGATCGGAGATGGTATAAACAGGATGACCAAAACCCAGAATAATGCCCTTATTCTTTAATATCTGGTGCACATCACTGCTGGCATCTGCAGCGCTCTTATATCGTTCAATCACTTCCATGGCACCTTCATTGGCACCACCGTGTTTAAAGCCCTTTAATGCCCCAATCGCGCCGGTGATGGCAGAAAAAAAGTCAGTCCCTGTACCAGTAATAACCCGGCTGGCAAAGGTGGAGGCATTAAATTCATGTTCGGCATACAGCACAAAGGTCACATCCAGTGCCCGTTCATGTACCTCTGTTGGTTTCACCCCATGCAGCAGATGCAGAAAATGGCCGGCGATTGAATCATCATCCGTTTCCACTTCAATTCGCTTACCGTGATGGGCATATTGGTACCAGTAGATCAGCATAGAAGGAAAAATTGCCAGCAAACGATTGGCAATCTGACGGGCTCCTTCCGGTGTATGGTCACCCCGTTCCGGTAATACTGCACCCAGCATGGAAACGCCGGTCCGCAATACATCCATCGGATGGGCGGCTGCCGGGATTTGTTCCAACACAGCTTTCACCGGTGCCGGTAACCCTCGCAGGTTTTTCAATGTCAGCTTGTAACGCTGCAGCTCATTATAAATTGGTAATTCACCATGGATGAGTAAGTAGGCTACTTCTTCGAAAGTACTGAACTCTGCCAGATCATTGATATCATAACCTCGATAACGCAAATCATGACCCAATTTTCCAACTGTGCAAATTTCAGTTTGTCCTACCGGGATTCCGGATAGCTGCACCATTTTCTTATTGCCGGATTTTTTTACCGCCACCTCATTACTCATTATTTTTGCTCCCTTTTAAATAACTGGTCAAGTTTTTCTTCATAACTGTAGTACCCCAGCACCTCATACAGGTCAGCGCGGGTTTGCATATCATTTAAGACGCTTTGCTGGCTGCCCTCCTTACGGATTGCAATGTAGACATTTTGCGCTGCTGCACTCATAGCCCGGAAGGCGCTTAATGGATATAAGGCCAACCCCACACCGGCGCTTGCCAGCTGTTCCACTGAGAAAAGCGGAGTCTGACCAAATTCAGTGATATTAGCCAGCACTGGTACCCCGCTTGCTTCAACAAATCTTTGGTAAGTATCCAGATCCGGAACTGCCTCCGCGAAAATCATATCGGCACCGGCGTCTACGCAAGCCCTTGCCCGCTCCAGCGCTGCATCCAAACCGGCTACTGCCAGTGCATCCGTACGTGCCATAATCACAAAAGAAGGTTCAGCACGTGCATCAATGGCTGCTTTGATGCGATCGACCATTTCATCCTGCGATACAATTGCCTTCCCCGGGCGATGACCGCAGCGTTTTTCCTGTACCTGGTCTTCAATATGCATGCCGGCAGCACCGAATTTAATCAAAGACCGCACGGTACGTGCGATATTGAACGCTGACCCAAACCCGGTATCCACATCCACCAGCAGCGGCAGATTGCTGGCATCTGTGATCCGGCGCACATCAGTCAGGACATCATCCAGAGTGGAGATGCCCAAATCCGGAACACCCAAAGACCCGGCAGCCACTCCCCCACCGGAAAGGTAAATGGCACGGAAACCGGCTTTTTCTGCTAATAAAGCTGCATAGGCATTAATAACACCCACCACCTGCAGCGGTTTTTCCAACTCCATGGCTGCTCGTAATCGCATTCCGGGCATTTGATTTGATTCCACGTATCCCTCAATTAAATTATTTATTGATTAGTTTGTATCGCAGAACAGCGCTTTGATATTACCAGCCCCGCGATATCAAGCTAAATTTAATATAACAATCCTTAAATTCAAAGTCAATTTTTTATATAGGATTTATCAACATTTGTCTGACAATTAGCCTATAGGAGGAGAAGTCGATAAGTCAAAAGGCGCCGGGTCACGAGGAAATCAGAGTTACGTGATCATTTTATTTATTCGAAGAAATCTGGAAGCCCTTTGCCATATCATCAGGGTCGATCAATTGCAGCCCTGCCAAATAATCATTTGGGGTCGTACACGGTAACGGCAAATCCCAGCATGATTCACCTTCAGCGGGGATATTTACTTGTAAACCGCTGGCGGTGGTCTTAACCTGCTTTCGTTCAAGCGATTGGTTCATTTGAGCAATTTGATTTTCCGGTGTTACTGTTACAAGTGTGGAGAAACTGAAGTCCCGCGAAAGTCCGTTTGGTAACAGGAAAAACAAAAATAACAGCATAATAACCGATGTCTTCCATGCTGTTTCGGACGAATAATTGACGGTGACCCACTCCAGGAGCATTAAAATACTCAAGATTAAGAAAATCCAGATAATCGCTCCGGAAAAACGGTAAGTAGGAGCGCTGATAAACCAGGCGATTAGCGAACTGATGACCAGCAGGAGAAATGGTAAATAATTTTTAAATTGGATTCCTCGATAATTCTTTCGGATTGAAAGAAATAAAATTATGAAAATAAGAATGACAGTCAAAATAAATGCGCTGCGTGCTTCAAATACAAATTGTTTAAACCATAAAAAGAACCACTTTAAATCAGCATGATATGTTAAATGACCGGAATTTGTGCGCGCCCAGGTGGTGATTCCTGCTTGAATATCCTGCACTAAAAAATTCGGCATTTTCCAGGGCACATCAAAGCTCAAAAATGTACTGGGATAGAACAGGAAACCACTCAAAATCACATTGCGCAACAGCCAGGGAATCCCCCAAAAGGAAAGAATCCCGAAAACAGGGAGACTGTTCCGCTTTACAAAGACTAATCTGCCGAAACAATGATAACCTCGAGCAAAAATCACGGCGATGATTAGAATTCCGAAAACTGCGCTGCTCAATTTAATCGTGATAGCCGCAGCTGTCAGGATTAATATTTGAATGAATAGCGCGCGAAACCGCTGCTCATCTGTTGTTACATCCCATAATCGTAACAACATACCGAAAATAGCCAGTTGGACAATGAAAATGGTCATATCAGCCGGATAGCCGCTAAAGGGCTGGTTCCCAATCTGCCACAAGATGATCGGAAAAAGAATAATTTTATAAAGCATATATTTTGACTTGGCGGAAGTGTTATTTAGCCAGTTCTTAAAGGTGGATAGGCTTTCCAGTACAAGCATAATTACCAGGATGAGCGTGGCTGTATAGTAGCCGGTTCCGTGAAAAATTGCAGTGTTCATAAAGGCTGCAAACAAATAATTGCTGCTGTTAAAAGCAAAACGATGCTGCAGGTTTCCCAAACCGGGGACAATTGGAAATTGGTTAAACCATTTCACAGTTTGCATGTGATATAAACCCAGGTCATACCCGGGCTGAGAAAAGATGGCATGATTACTGAACACAAAAAACACCAGGACAACAACCATCCAAATCCATATTTTTTTTGAAATAACTGGAAGCAGTCCATTCTTAAGAATTGTGAACCATCCGATTAAAGAGATTAAGAAAAGCAAAGCCAGAACCAGACCATTGACCGGGAGGAAGAAATGCCAGATTTGAAGAATGCCAATCAGACTGGCAAAACCGAGCCAAAAAGGACTGAACCAATTTCGCCTTTGTGCAGTGATAGCAGGAAATAACGCACTGAGAAAAAAACCCAGCCCGATGATTAAAAGAATAAAGAAAAGGGCTATTGCCGATAACTGGAACATTTTCACCCAAAATTTATTGAATTTTGTAAATATACCTGCAGAAGAAATAAGGTGTATATTTACCTTGCATTATATAGTATGAATCATGATTATTGAAAGATTCACTTTATTTGCAATAGGCGTATTGCGAATGTTTTTTTAATAAACCATGCCGGGAAAACTTATCAATAATTTCGCAGCACTCAAGTTAAATTTTATTTAAGTTTATGTTCATCCGTGTTTATCTTTGGCTAAATTGCCTCCTGATAATCTCCACATCAATCTAACTCCACAATACCATTCCACAATCAAAAATCGCCCCGACCAAGGGGCGACGGTTTGAAAGAATATTGATCACATTAAAAGGTTGCCGGATAAGATGGAAAATCCTCTGAAAGCGCTGTGTGACCAGGAGCATCTGCAGCTTTTTCTGATACAACCGGGCAAAGCACCACCACACCAGGGGTATCAATTGTGATCAAGCCGGCATTCTTTGCTCCTAAAATATCCGCGACATCGTCAAATAATACTTCCGGATAATGGGATGAGGCGTACGGGAAAGCCAGAATATTATTTAATGTCACACCGGGAGCTGTATGAACCACATTGACATTCCAATGCGGTGTGTATCCGGCCTCACCCGGAATAAATTCAGCCACATTGCCCTGGAATGCACGATCGCCACCGATCAGGTACAGGTCATTCTGACCGCGCTGGGTTACGCCATCTTCAACGCCCAGCAGCAAATAATAAATCTCCTGTCCTTCATACCAGCCATTTGCTGTTGGGACACCTTTTTTCTCAGGGGCGCTGGCAAAAACAGGTGTCACCGCCATCAGGGTTAATGCCAATATAAGCAGCAGGAATGCTGATTTTCGTATTGCATTTGTTTTCTTAATCGTTTGTAACATGATCTTTCTCCTTTGGGTAATCTAATTTGGCGAAGTTACGTCTTAAAACAATGAGGTAGCATAAATTACAGCTTGTGTTACCACCTCCTTCAGTTGCTCTGGATTGGTGCGGTCCGCATTTAAGAGTCTAACTGCATGAGGTTACGAACCCCTTAATCAATAATTACGAAAAAATTAAGAATTTAGACAGATTGAAGACAATCCGATGAATAACAAAAATAACCAGACCGAGTCCTCCATCACACCCGACATCAAATTTAAACAAACAATACGATATTAGAGTAATAAGATTCGCCTTTATCACCGTTGGTTTGATATTACTGAGATAAGATTCGATGATTCACTATCCCCCTGATCCACCACCCTATCCTGGTTTCCTGGCCCGGATGGAATACATCCACGGCAGTCCCGGTATCCCCTCCGGTAGGTGCCAGTATCCATCTTCTTTCTTTACCATGAAAGGCAGGCGCGGATAATTACAGAAAGGAAATTCGTGTAAAAACTCTATTTGCAGCCCAGCCTGAATCAGACTGTTGACAATTTCACTGATGGTATGCTGCCATTCATAGGAATCTTTGTGTTCCAGCTTGACTTCCTGATCAGCATAAGTCCCATCCGTTGTCATTTTCAGCACCTGGTTGTAAAAATAATCATAGGTTATTTCCAGCTGAGGGGTCTCGTCCGCAAACACCCAGGAGAAAGGGTGATAATCTGCCAGATAAAAAATACCGCCGGGCTTTACATATCCTGCCGCAATTTGTGCCCAACGCTTCAGATCCGGCAGCCAATTCAGCACTCCATAGCTGGTGTAAACGATATCAAATTGTTCATCCAGCTTTTCAGGCAGATCATAAATATTGGCTTCGATAAAACGGGCCGGGATTTTCAACTCTTCGGACAGGGATCTTGCCATACGAATTGATTCCCCGGATAGATCTACACCGGTAACCACAGCACCGATTCGTGCCCAACTGAGCGTCGTCATGCCAAAATGACATTGTAAATGGAGCAGGGATTTCCCCGCTACCTCACCTACTTCTTCGAGATCCATTGGTTCAAGTGTGTTTTCCCCTTTTTTAAAAGCCAGCAGATTATAAAACTCCGAATTTACATGGATACGGGTATAACCGTCCCATAACTTGCGATTGCCGTCAAAATAACCTTCCATAATCTACCTCGTATTTGAACTAATTGGATATTGAAATTTTATCAAACTATCGCGGTTTCCTGGAGTCATCTATTGGTAAAACCGAATTCCCAGACTCCCTTGGAACCTGGTTTTAAAGTGAGAATCTACTTATTTGCAAGACTTTCTTTTAAGAATTGAACATCCTTTGCAAGTATTCAACCAGGTTTCGGAAACGCAAATCAAACCGGACGAAACCTGGTTGTATCCTTTCCACCTGAGCATATTCTCATCTATGCAGCTTTCGATTTTGGCGAGGTTGGCACAAATAAAACCAAGTTTCCAATGGTGAATTGTGATTTGAAGAAAGGAGATTAAGACCAAATGAAAAAAAAGAGCTGTCAAAAAATTTGACAGCCCAACTAGTTCGATATCAGTAGAATCTATGCGGTACGCTTAAACCAGGATTTTATCTGAGTAGAAATCATCTTATAGGCCGGGCAGCGGTCATAGACTGCACTGAACAGGAAAACCACACCAACTGCAATCAACCAGTAAGAGGGACCGCGTGTAGCACCCGCGTAAAGAAATATAAGTGCCGGCAGAATGCGGATGATCCGTTCCGGCCAGGATAAGGTCCGGCGGAAGGGTTTATTCTCCTGCACTGCACTGAAAAATGCGTTGACGTTATCAGGTGTCATGGCGCCAGTTTTTCTGGCAACTTCTTCACCCCTGTTATAACCAATCATGGTTGGAATCCCGCGGATGCCCAATGATTTCAACACTTCCGGGTTTTCATCTGCATTAACTCTCCACAAATCCACCTGACCGTTGAATGCAGTTTCAGCCTGTTTTAAATATGGTGCCATCATTTTACAGGGACCACACCAGGGCGCCCAGAATTCAACAACAATTGGCCGCGGATTTTTCCGCACTTTATTTTCAAATGAAATGGGTTTCATAAGCTTCCTTAATTTCAGATTTTAATTTCTTATGGATTATATTCTGATGGGATAAATTTCGAATACCATCACACTATTAAACTTAGATGCACACTTTCAAAAAAAGTTACAGTACCTTATTAAATCAATCTCCCATTTCCAGGGAAGTGCGATTAACTTTGTGTATCTGCATCATCCCCGTCCACCGGGAGACCTTCCAGTTCCATAATCCTGAGCGCATTAGTGGTTGGGGAAGGCCCTTCACGCAGTTTGTAATCAAACACCATCTTGCCATCGGTGACATCGTCACGGAAATTGAAATTGTGAATCTTGTTTTCCCCTTCCGCCAGGTTGGCGAGCTCCAGGTCATGCGTTGATATAACGCCAACGCCGGATGAGTTTGCCAATGCACGTACATAAGCCCGGCTGCCGATCCTGCGCTCCCGGTTGTTAGTCCCCCGGAAGATCTCATCAATCAGATAAAAAACCGGTAGATCAGTGCTTTTTTCCAGCAGGTCCAACAGACTTTTCAAACGATGCACTTCGGCATAAAAATAGGAAAACCCGTCTGCCAGTGAATCTGCCACCTGGATGCAGGTGAATAGACGCATCAAACGCAGCTCCAGTTTTTTGGCGTTAACCGGTGCACCGGCGTATGCCAGCGCCAGGTTGATACCGAGCGTTCGTAAAAATGTACTTTTACCGGACATATTCGATCCGGTGATCAGGACAACTTCTCCGGTCTGTTCCATTTCAAAGTCATTACAGACTTTAACTTCTTCTTTGATCAGCACATGGCCTAGTTGTTCTGTTTTCAGTACAGGCGTTTCGTTTGGATTATCATTTATCAACGCAAAGGTGTAATCCGGGTTTAAGGTTGCAAAATTAGCAAGTGCATTCAGGGCATCCAGCCGGTACCAGACATCCAGCCAGGCCGGCAATTTCTGATTCAAAGTTACTTTATATCGATTTAGCACCGCCGCAAAAATCAAGTCCCAGGGCAGCAATAAATTTACCAGCAGCCATAAAATCTGGTTATTCTGCAGACTGGCTGCTGAGGTAATCCAGACAATCTTCTTTAAATAGGTGGAGGGACGGTTCCCTTTTTGCAGTAGTACATTGGCCAGATCTGCTACTGAAGCATTAGCCGGATACCGGTATGTTTCAATAAATACCAGTCTCGATTTGAATTGGCTCAGAGATTTTCCCAGGCTGTAGGCATCCTCAAATATCGACTTGTAGTCCTGGTATTTAAACAGATAAATGGCCGCATACAAAATCAAACTGAACTGCCATAAAGCTGGCAGGATTCCACTCATATTTAGAATAAATAATACCCAGGTAATCACTGCAAGTATTGATAAGGTCAACAGCATAAATTTGAAGGATGCCGGTCCTGTTGACTTTTGGAGCCAGGCAAGCAGGGTTTTCTCATCCCAGACACTACGGGGCAAACTTTGTTCTTCAGAATCATCATGGCTCAACCCATACCGGAACCCGGGCAGGTCAGCCATCTCGCGGATCAATTCCTGCCGCTGGATTATTTCTGACAGGTTCAATCCTGGTTCAACCAGCCAGTTGAGCAGACGTTTGCGGCCCCCGGCGGTACTGCAGTTATCTATCAGCTTAAAAAGGGAGTTATCCCCCACGATATTAAGATCAAAGGCAAAAGGATGGTCCGGACTTACTTCCGGTGAAGGGTTTGCTGCAATAGACTCCCAGTCCAATCGCAGCCGGGCGATCTGGTCATTCGTGTAATTAAGCGCCGTTTGGAATCGCCTGCGGCTGCGATCCAGCCGGCGGTGAAAAAAGACTACAACCAGAAATGCTGCCATGAAGATGATAAATGCCCAAAGCCAGACCGCTCCCGTGAATATTAAACGGGTTATAATGGCTGCCACCCAGGCACCCAGAAAAGTACTCAGACGGTACCAGAAGAATCGCTGATCTAATTTGCTCAGATTTCCGGTAATCACGGACAAACGCTGCTGTCTTTTAACCAAAAACCTTAACCGTTTCTGTTTTTTTGTTTCCAAGTTCACTCCCTTATAGATACCCGATAATTTTACCTTTAAATAGACCAACGACCAGTATTTTCCATCCGAAATGAATTCCCGTAAATAGTTGGTTTTGATACTAAAAATCACTATACATCTGATCAAAAACTAACAGAAAGACCAATTCAGTGTCCATTTGTGTTTATTTGTGTTTATCGGTGGTTAATTGCCTAAAACCCAAACACAAAATAAACCTGAGGGTCTAAGGAGATTCGTGCACCACAAAAAAACAGGGATACAAAAATTAAAAACAAACCCAAGACCCTCAGGTTTTGAATCGAAGGCATACCCGGGATTTCCAGGGAAAAATTTCTCTTATCTATCACATTAAAATCTAATTTCGTACCCTTAAAACCTGAGGATTGCTGGTATCTGAATCATAAGCACCATTTCCTGCCCGTATGTGCCTGCCCAATCCTTAAATCCTCAGGTTTGTCGGATTAAATAAACCTGTGAAAATACCCTCATCGGCATTTTCACCTATAATTAGGATTATTCAATTTCAATTCATCTGCGAGAGCATCTATGAAAAAACTCAAAATCTGGTTGCCTGTCCTGATTTTTTTGCTGGCTGTGGGTGCCAGACTCATCCCCGGAGCACGCACCATAGATGATTCATTCATTACTTACCGCTATGCCCGCAATATTCTAGCTGGTTACGGATTTGTCTATAACCCAGGTGAGGCGGTTATGGGGACCACCACTCCCCTTTATACTCTCCTGATGGTCGCTCTGGGTGCAATCACTGGCGGCGTTAATGCACCTTTTCCACTGATTTCTCTGGTTGTCAACGCGCTGGCCGATGGACTCACAGCGATACTATTATGGAAGCTGGGATCGCTATTCAAAAAACCAATGGCCGGTGCCTCTGCCGGTTTAATCTGGGCAATTGCGCCTCACTCAGTCACATTCGCCATAGGCGGTCTGGAAACCAGTGTATATGTCTTGCTGTTAACCGCCACTGTTTTCTTCTACTTGACAGAGCGGATCTCCCAGGCAGCTTTTCTGGCCGGTCTGGCTGTTTTAACCCGCCCGGATGCCATTATCCTGGTCATCCCGATCATGCTGGATCATCTCATCCGTATTCTCAAAAAACAGACAAAACTAAAAATAATTGATCTGGCGGCTTTGGGAACATTGCCTTTACTCTGGTACGGCTTCGCGACATGGAAGTTTGGCTCTCCCATTCCCCATTCTGTGCAGGCAAAAATGGGTGCCTATCATCTGGAAGCGACCGAGGGACTGGTGCGGCTGCTGCAGCACTATACTACCCCCTTCTTAACCGACCGCTGGTTCGGCGCCGCCATTGCGGTAGGTTTCGGTTTGATACTTTACCCGTTTCTATATTTTATCGGAGCCCAGGCTGCTTTACGACAAAACAAACGCATCTGGCCGTTTATTCTTTACCCCTGGCTTTATTTTTTGGTATTTGCAATTGCCAACCCGCTTATCTTCCGCTGGTATCTGACACCGCCGCTGCCCGCCTATTTCCTGTTTATCCTTTTCGGAATTTATGAACTGATATCCTTGATTACAATCTCTCTCATAAACCGGGCGCCAACCTGGTTTGCCGGAGCTTTAGCGGCTTTAATGCTTTTTATTCTTCCATTGGGCAGTACTCTCAGCGGCTGGGTCTGGCACCCTGACCATGGCAACACGACACCTGCTCCTGAGATGGCCTGGTACAAGCTGGAGCTGTTGTACAGGCAGGCGGCCGAAGTAGTCGCACCTTACCTGGGTCCTGATAAAACACTGGCAGCCGGCGATGTAGGAGTACTGGGCTATTATACTCATGCCCGCATCCTGGACCTGGTCGGTTTGAACTCCCCGGTCTCTACCGCTTATTATCCGCTTGATAAAAAATACTACGTCACCAACTACGCTGTCGCCCCAGATCTGGTGATCGACCAGCAGCCGGATGCCGTCGTTACCCTGGAAGTTTACGGCCGTCTGGGTTTGTTGAAAGATAAGCGCTTCTTCCAGCAATATACATTATTGCAAAAACTCCCCACCGATATCTACGGCAGTGACGGCATGTTAATATATTTGAAAAAGTAGATTATTACAAACCATTAAGTACAGAATTTTTAATTCACCAGCGATCCCAGCAGCATTATCGCGATAATGGTGACCGATGAAAAAAGCAGCGGCAGCATTACCCAATACCCAAACACCAACAACGGATCGCTTGGTTTTTTTCTGGTGACCTGGCGGGGTCGCATAGGCGATTTTTGTGTTCCATTGAAATAGAGTTCAGCCTTGGCATCAAACTGCCGCTGTTCTTTTTCCTTATCGCGCTCACAACGGGCAGCAAAAAAATACAAGAATAGCAGCACCAGCGGAACGCCAATTACCCATGTCAAAACCTGGCTCACAGAAAAATCAGACACGATACAATCCTTTTAATCAATTCACGAAAGAAAATCCAACAAGCGGCAGCAAATAAAATAACCTTGATGCATTCTTATTTTACATGATATCCCGAATTAATAAAGAGGTATCCTGACTGTTCCTGTTACTGGTTGTCGCCGCTCTCTTTCAGATACTTCTCCCGGTTAGCCAGCCTGGCATTTTTCCCGCTGGAGGTCTTGATCATCCAGCCGGCGCCTACCAGATAGACATTGCGCAGTGCAACCGCCGTACCCCGAGTAACCGCTTTACGAATCTGCTCGGCAATCGCTTCCCGTAATCCAGCATCAATGCTGTCTACTTCAGCCACGATGACAACATCTTCAGTCCCTTTTTGTTCATCAAAAACACCGAAAGCCGTCACCCGCCCGGGATGGACGCCTTCCACTTCCATGGCAACCTTTTCCAGGTCCTGCGGGTAAACATTTTTACCTCCTACAATGATCAAATCCTTTTTACGGCCCGTGATATATAACTCTCCATCCACCAGGTAGCCATAATCGCCGGTAAGGTACCAGCCGCCGTCAATCATCACTTCAGCAGTGGCATCCGGACGGTGATAATAACCGCTCAACATGCAGTTCGACCGCACTGCCACTTCTCCTACTATCCGGTCTGCCAGAGTATTATTTTGCGGATCCACAATCCGCACGGTCACATTGGGCACCGCCCGTCCGCAGGAGACCATTCGCAGAAACACAGCCCCCGCCTGCGCCGGTCTGGCAACCCTTTCAACCTGTAAAGCTTCACGGTCAATCTCATCGATCACCAGAGGTGATCCAATCCCGCCCTGGGTGACCGCGAAAACATTCTCGGCCATGGCATAACTGGTCGCCAATGCATCAGACCGCAAGCCGTATACTGAAAACTTTTCCAAAAAAGCCTGGTGTCCATCTTCACGCACCGGCTCTGAACAGTTGATAACTGCCCTCCAGCTGGATAGATCAACACCTTCCAACTGCCGGTCACGCACTTTTTGAGCGCAGAAGTAATAGGCAAAATTTGGTAACCAGCTAAGAGTACCCTGATAGCGGGTAACTGCCTGCATTAGGCGGTAAGGTGCCCGTATCCAGTCAAAAGGTGACATCAGCACCAGATGGTTTCCGCTTAAAATCGGCATCAGAAATCCGGCAATCAGACCCATGTCATGATAGAGCGGCAGCCAGCTGACAATCACATCTTCCTGGCTTTGGCCTATCGCCTTACTCAGGTTTTCCAGTTGCCGGAAAACCGCCTGGTGTGAAAGCGCCACCCCTTTTTGTAAACCGGTCGTACCGGATGAGTGCTGCAGCAGAACAACATCTTCAGGATGACGCTCAAAACCGGCCAACGTTGAAAAGTCCGGGATAAGCGCTCCCTCCACCTCTGTGGATAGGATCACATGACGGACTGAATCATCCATTTTTAATGCCGGCCGGATTTCCGACTCAAACTCCGGGTATGTAACAATAGCGGACGGCTGTGTGACTGCAATTAATGCTGCCAGATCAGCCCTGTAGCGTTCCGGTAACAGTTTTTCAGTCAGAAACGGCATGATGGCGGGAATTGCTCCATGCAAGACTGCCCCCCAAAACGCAAATATCAGATCCTGACCATGCTCTAAAATCAGGATGACCACTTCTCCGGGCTGGATACCCAGACGCTGGTAAGTCGCCGCATATCCAGCCGCACCTTCAACCAATTGACGGTACGAGATTGGACAATCTTCCTGTCCGGCATGCAGAAGGGTAAGAATCGTTAATTCAGGCTGGTTTTCATAAGCCTGCTTAAGTCTTTGCGGGAAAGTGTCCATCAAAGCATTTACTGACGGGATTCAATCAAATCAGCCAGCTGTTCCAATGTATCAAATGTCTCGGCATTCAGCTCGGTATCATCAATCTGTACCCCGTAATCATCCTCCACCATCAGGGATAGATCCACCAGGCTGAACGAATCAATTAATCCGCTCGAGATTAAAGCTTCATCGGCTGTTATGACACGGTTTGGTTGTTTCAACAAATCCTTCGCAATCCGTCCTGCTAATTGATTGACAATTTCCTGGTTCATTTTTCCTCCTGTGAATGGCATCAAAGCATCATTTTACCTTAAATCAGTAATCCGTGATCGGTAACAGGGTATCAGGAAATTACTGATTACCAATTACTAGTATGTTAAAGAAGGAAATAAAAAGAGGATTTATGGTTGTAATATTAGGATATGGGGATCCGGCAGATCGTCCATTACTAGGCATACAATGCCGTTAATC
>Ga0075525_10000076_pt1 | contig 38613 bp, 33 predicted proteins | sample NGEPertwo_FD_74795 | JGI IMG/M metagenome (GOLD analysis project Ga0075525, IMG submission 74795) | Arctic peat soil microbial communities from the Barrow Environmental Observatory site, Barrow, Alaska, USA - NGEE Permafrost154B-two | ecosystem: Environmental > Terrestrial > Soil > Wetlands >...
GTGTTCAGGCGGCAGAGGGAATTGCCGGAGAGATGCAGCAAATATTAGTCAGTGGTCTCGATAAAACCGACGCGATGAATCGTCAATCCCTAAAGCTTCAAGAGGGAAATCTAAAGCACGTGGAAGGGCTGCAGCAAGGGATCAGCGTAATGACCCAGACGATGCAGAAGACGCTGGATGCATCGATTGCCCAAGTTTCCAGCGACCTTACTAAAGCTGTAACAGATTATGCAGGGTTGAGCGCCCTTATTGAGGTAGCCCGAAATACGCAGACGGATCAACTGGTCGGGAAACTCGACAAACGGTTGATGGAGTATAGTGAGATGGTTACGCTCAGTGGCAAGGAAACAGATGAACGTTTCCAAGTCACCCTGAACGCGATCCTTGATTCCCAAGCGAAGACCGTTGAAAGATTGGCGGCCACGGCCACAGAAGTCTCGTTAGAAGGCGGCAAGATTCTGGAGAAGACCAGCCTGCAAGCGAACGAACTCTATAGCGGTCTTGCTGGGCGGATGGACCAGTCAATCGATGCCTTAGGCGGGAATCTAGCGGCTGGGATGAAAGCTGCAATGGGCGATAGTGCCGAAATTGTTGAACGCTTGGCACTCAAAACGGAGGACATAAAGGAACTCTATGATTCGTACTTCACACGGGGAGAAATTCAATCCACGAAGATGTTGGATGAGATGGATTTTAATATACAGAAGATGTTTGGTACCTTTTCTGAAGAAACAGTTATGATTCTAGGTCGGCTGACCGATCAATCCGCCAATACCCTCGAATTCTTCGACAAAGGGATCAAGGATCTAGCGATAAATATGGATGAACATACTCGGAGCATCGGCCTGTATGCCAAGGAAATCAATATGGATGTGGCCGACCTATCAGGTAATCTTCGGAGTTCTGTCCAGGAATTCTCCACTCAAATGGAAGCGGGAATAACCCATACCTTTGAGGGCTTTGATCAAGGATTGGGAGAGGTGACGTTGAGGTTGGCCACCATTCTAGACAACATCCGTGAGTCCGCTGAAGCTCTACAAAAAGCCCTGATGAAACGGGAGTAAGGAGGCATGGAGAAGGTGTTCACAGCAAATCACTTTAACCTTAGCCTACATCATTTGAGGGAGAACCTTCTTCTTCCTGCAGAATTTGTTCAGCGGGCGAAACGTGAAGGTATCGACGCTACAACACGTGTTATGACTCCGGTTCCTGAGGAGTCACTAGAAGGTTTTGCGCTATCCCTAGGAAAAGAAGAACTGGAGGGCTGTCTGCTCGAACTCTTGTCCGAACCGAATGTCCAGCGCGAGCATGAACTGCTCCAGATCATGGAAGTCAGGATGAGTGCGCGACTGACCCGGCTCATTTGGGCCTTAGTCCAATATGAGTATGAGTTGCCCGCTATGATGAAATTGGCGGCTTTGGCCGCCCAGTCACCTAGTTGTGCCGAGGAATTGCTCAAAATCCTTTTTGTCAAGGAGCAGGACTTAATACCTGCTATCGTGGATATCCTCTGCCAAGAGGGTGGTGAGCTTTACCCCTTTAGCCTTCACTATGCTCTCATCTCGGAAAGCCCTTTGGTGCAAGCGGTCGCCGAGCATTTTTTTCAGCAGACCGATGAAAAAGGCTTCCTGATGAATGAAGAGCTTTTCCTTGGGTTGATCAGGACCACTTCAGAGGAAAAGTTCGAGTCATGTCTCATTCATTATTTAGGGCTTTCCTGGAGCTATTTTTCGTCTAGAAAGATTAACAAAACGCTACTTCATCGATTTGGGCTTCCGGACGAGTCTGAATCAGGCATGTGGAAGGACTTAGAGCCTTCCTTAAGGATTAAATTTAAACACTGGATTTTGATTGACGTAATGGAAGAACATTTTGGCCTAGATAGCAAAAAAAATGCCCTATTTGGCAAGTTCTATGAAGATATTCTGTCTATTCATTTTTTACAGGACCACAATATCATGGTCTTGGATTTTGGCCAGTTTGGAATCATCAATCTTAGAACGATGAAAGACCAAGCCTATCTGATGGATAAGACGACGCTAGCGATGGAATTGAAGGAAATAGAGGATGAGGGTGAACCGCACTGGTTGAAAAGAAGACTGAATATCGAGGCCAGGGATGTGATTATTGAAGAAAAAAGCTGTGATATTCTCATCCTTAATATAGAGGGTGTTGGAAAGCTTTTTGTAGAGGAGCTTATGGAAGAACTATTGCGTAAAGAAGAAGGGCTATGGCCAGTCAAATTTGACCATGCCATAGCACGTTTTAGGGAAACGGTGATTAGAAAAAGTGTGAACCAATAAGCTTGTATTTAGAAGGAATAGGGTTGGCTTAAGTATTTGCTAAACAGTTCTGGGTTGACACATCGGGTATTTGCGTCTCCCCTCGACACTTCACTGCGTTTGACCAGATTGGCCAGGGAAAGATCCATTGGAATCATATCTGCTTTGAGACCCATTTGGATGACGGTATCGATCTGGTGGGTCTTTCCTTCACGAATCATGTTGCGGACTGCATCGTTGACAACGAGGACTTCTATGGCAGCTACCCGGCCCAAACCATCTGAATGGGGAAGCAACTGTTGGCAGATAACTCCCTGTAAGACAGCCGCAAGTTGGACTTTGATTTGTTGTTGCTGACTCGGAGGAAAGACATCGATGACTCGGTCAATGGTCTGGGCAGCCGTCGTGGTGTGCAGGGTGGACAAGACGAGGTGTCCAGTTTCGGCGGCCATAACAGCCGTGGAAATAGTTTCTAGGTCTCGCATTTCACCGACCATGATCACGTCGGGGTCTTCACGCAGGGCTGCACGCAGAGCGTTGGAAAAGGAGCGAGTGTCATCTCCAATTTCACGCTGGTTGACCATGCTGTTTTGGTGCTTATGTAAATATTCAATGGGATCTTCAATCGTAATGACATGACAGTTACGGTTTGTGTTGATATGCCGGACCATGGCGGCTAAGGTAGTTGATTTCCCTGAACCGGTCGGACCTGTGACAAGGACCAAACCTCTGGGTTTTAAAGCCATGGTTTTAAGAATACCTGGCAATCCGAGTTCGTCGAGGCTAGGGATATTAGGTAGGATCACTCGAACGGCAGCCGCAAAGCTTTTGCGCTGCTTATAAACGTTGACTCGGAATCGGCTGGTACCAGGGATGACATAAGAAAAATCGACTTCCCCAAATTCTTCAAGGCGCTTTTGCTGGTTTTCATCCAGCAATTCATCGATGAGGCGTTGTGTATCTTCCGGGGTCAGCACCGGAGAATTTTGTAAGGGCACCAGGTTTCCTTGGACCCGGAACATGGGTTGGAGATTCGTCGTGATATGCAAGTCGGAGGCTTTTAACTCAAGGGCTTTTAGCAAAAGGTCCTGAACATGATTGAAACTCATTAACTCAGCACTCCTTATTCTATGCTATACGTGACTTTGACTAATTCGGCGGTGGTCGTGACGCCTTCTAGTACGAGACGGGCGCAATTTTCGCGAAGACTTGTGAAGCCAAAGCGGGTGGCTACATGACGGATTTGATCAGAGGTGCCACGTCGTTCTATCAGTTCACGGATATCTTTATTGATCGGTATAATTTCATGAATGGCGGTTCTTTTCGAGTAGCCCGTGTAATTGCAAGCGGGGCAGCCCGTCCCTTTGAACAGCGGCTGAGGTTCGCGCAGCTTAAGCAGCATCATTTCACTATGCTCGGGGCGGTAAGATATTTTGCATTTGGAGCATATTTTACGGACTAACCTTTGGGCAATTAGGCCAACCACGGACGAGGACACCAAATAGGGTTCAATTCCCATATCAACTAATCGGATGACGGAAGAAGCCGCGTCATTGGTATGGATGGTGCTTAACACCAAGTGGCCGGTTATCGCGGAACGAATAGCAATCTGGGCGGTTTCCGAGTCCCGGATTTCACCGATCATGATGATATCGGGGTCCTGACGCAAGATGGATCGCAAGCCAGTGGCAAAGGTTAGGCCTGCTTTGTTGTTGACCTGGACTTGGCTGACGCCCTGCATCCGGTATTCGACCGGGTCCTCGACTATGATAATGTTAACATTGGGTTTGTTCAATTCCTGTAATACTGAATAGAGCGTCGTCGTTTTCCCGGAACCGGTCGGTCCGGAGACTAGGATAATGCCATTGGAACTCTGAATAATTTTCTCAAATAGCTCCAGGTTTTCTGTAGTAAACCCAAGAGCGGATTTGCTGTACGTACTGCCACGGATACCTAAGACTCTGATGACGATCTTCTCGCCGAAGACGGTGGGAAGGATTGAAAGACGAAGATCCACATTCTCATTATCAATGGAAGTTTCGATGCGACCATCTTGCGGCAGACGTTTTTCCGCGATGTCCATTTGCCCCATGATTTTGATCCTGGTTACTATGGCCGAGTGCGCTCCCTTGGTCGTGCGCATGACTTCCTGAAGTTCTCCATCAATCCGAATACGGATGCGTAAATCATCTTCTTGGGGTTCAATATGAATATCACTGGCGTTGGTTTTAATGGCATGCTGGATGATCGAGTTGACAAGCCTCACCACTGGGGCGTTGGTTACCTCATCTCCAAATTGCTCATCAATACCCGTGAAATCAGACATATCAATGGTTTGCTTAAATTCCTCTATCGCTTTTTCGGCGCTTTCCTTACCATAATATTGTTCAATAGAATTGAGAATGTCTGATTTGGTGGCCATCGCTGGCTTAACTTCAAGTCCAGTGGCCCGTTTTACATCATCCATTGCGTAAAAGTCAAGTGGATCAAACATGGCAACCGTTAGGACCCCATCTTCGAGTTTGATGGGGATAAGCGTATGTTTTTTGGCGACCCCTTCGGATATAAGTCTAGGAACGTGGGGTTCAATCGCAGTGTCACCTAAATCTAGGTAGGGGATATGATACTGGTATTCTAGAGCTTTTAGTATCTGAGGTTCTGTGACCAAGCCTTTTTCAATCAGAAGGTCTCCGAGCTTTTGGGACGTTTTTACTTGAAGTTCTAAGGTTTCATCGAGTTGTTTTTGGGTGATACTCCCGGAATCCACCAGAAGTGTTCCAAGTTTACGCATGCTGCCTTTCATTCGCTACATCTCCAATTAAAAGCTTAAACAATTGATAATAAAAATGGAATTTTTATCAATTAGTTGTATAATTATTGTAATATAAATTAGAGAAAAAAGAAACAATGCGACGGAACTTGTTTAAACAAATGAGAGGTGTCAACAAAAGGGAATAGCTGCCCATAGCACGTGGCTGAAACTGAATATAAAGGATTGATAGCATGATCATTAGTGTGTACACGGTTGTTTTTATTTATGGTCTTATCATAGGCTCTTTTCTCAACGTATGTATCTACCGAATCCCAAGAGAGGAGTCCATAGTATCCCCGCCTTCACACTGCCCCAACTGTGGTACAAGGCTGAAGCCCTTCGATCTTGTGCCACTCTTAAGCTACCTGATCACCGGTGGCAAATGCCGATATTGCGGTATGAAAATATCCCCGAGGTATTTTTCAGTGGAGCTACTAACGGGTGTTGTCTCTTTAGCTTTGTTCTACAAGTATGGCTTGACCGTTGATTTTGTAGCGTTTATTTTCTTAACCTATATCCTGATTGCTGTATTTTTCATTGATTTCGATCATCAGATTATACCTGATGAACTGGTGATTGCCGGAATGATTGGAGGTGCGATGCTCTTTGTCTATAATCTTTATCTACCTTTCCAGATTTTTGCTGACCATCGTTGGTGGAATCCTCTGCTGGGTATGGTCTTAGGTTCTGGTTTTCTATTGGCTGTTTCACTGATAGGGCTAGCCCTTTATAAGGGCGAAGAGGTCATGGGCATGGGGGATGTGAAGTTATTTGCGCCCATCGGCTTATTTCTGGGCTGGAAAATGACCTTGCTCGCTCTCTTTATTTCAGTGATTCTAGGAGGCATGTCAAGTTTAGTGTTAATGCTCCTTGGGAAAGCCAATAGGAAGAGTATGATCCCGTTCGGACCATTTATAGTGACGGGTGTATTTATTACGATTATGTTCGGTTGGGACTTACTGAATTGGTATCTGAGTACATATTTGTAAGGGAACTTAAAACCTGACTCTAACCCATCTCTTAACGTCTGAAATTCGCCTCCAAAATGCTGGGGAGGCGAATTTCTTCATTAGAAGGTGTGAAAAAGAGATCAAAAATGATGACATCATAGAGAGAAAGCTATGAATACAGATCTGTACTTGAGCACGAATTAAATATATTTACCTCCCCAAAAAGTGGATAAGCAATTTCTTCCCCCCTCAAGCATAAGTATTAAAACTGTGGAAAGGGGTGGAATTTATGTTCGCTGAAGTATTTATTGTCAGTATGGCTCTCTCCGTTCTTAAGGGAGTCTCGTTATTAGTCTCGTATATCAACAATAATGCCTTTCCTCAGCCTTTGAAAGAAAACGAGGAATCGCGTTATTTGCAAATCCTTAGTCAAAGCAAAACAGAACCCTTTACGCTTACCCGTGAGGTAGAGCATGCGCGCAACACGTTGGTGGAGCACAATTTGCGTTTGGTGGCGCATCTGGTTAACAGATTCGGCATTCAAATAGAGTATAATATAAAAGAAGAAGAGCGACATAAAGCCGCTCCATCAACACACACTAGGTCAGACGGATTACCAGTCCGTTTGATCTGACCCAAAAACATATCAAGTTCAACTCCTATTTTATAACAATTAGGGGATGACGTCAAGGGCACAATGTGTGTGGACAAGCCTTCTTTTATAATCCTCCCGATAAGAAGGGGAGAAATAGAAAATGACAGAATCACTAAAAAATTTACCACTTGAAGTCCAGGGCGTAGGATCGATTAACCGCAGAGGAAATATTATCGACGATGGATGGTATATTCATATAACATTTGCTGAAAGCGGACATGCGCATTTATTAGCAATCATGATTCTTGCGGACATTTATTACTGGTACACGCCTACAGTAACGCCAATTGAAGGATCAGACGGAAACAAGAAAAATTATAGTAAAAAATTTGCTTCAGATAAGCTCCAAAAATCATACAAATCTTTAGGCGCTAAATTTGGGGTTAGTAAAAGAATGGCGCAAACTGCATGTTACAGGCTAAAAGAATTACAATTAATTACTATTGAGGTTAGAACCGTCGGTGATTTCCCTGGTTTAACATTTTTGGAACCTATATCGGAAAACATTAAAAAAATATCGTGCATGTGTTTAGAATATCAGGATACCCCTATCACTTTTAAATGTGACACCCCTGACGAAGACACACGTATCACTTCTAAAAGTGATACCATTCCACAGTCAAAAGCGATACCTCCAACTTTAGAAAGTGACTATACATATACTACTACAAAGCCTACGTTACATAGATCTGAAAAAGAAGAGTGTGTAAAAGAATGGATTACAGATGAAAAGCCTGACGATGAATTAGGACCCGATCATCAAGGGGAAAAAGACCAGGGAGAAAACGAAGATATTGCTGTTGAAACCCGAAAGCCTGATATTGAAAAAAATATGGAACCAGTATTAATTACGAGTCAGTTTTTAAAGCTAATGGTGCGAGAAGGCGCGACAAAAGAACAGTTGGCGACCGCGCTAATAAAAATGGATAAAGAGCCAGATTTGAAGAATCCAATTGCGTTTCTGACCGTAGCACTTCGGAACGAAATAATAAACACCCAACTTGCATGTCGTCCAAAAACTGAAAATCTAGCGCGACCAAAAACAGCCAAGCCCGCAAAGACCCGCAAGAGTAATTCAAGCAAATATGACAACTTTTATCTATGAGTATATTACAGATAATTAAAGTGGAAAGGGGCGATAAAACGGATTGGATAATAAAAACGAATAGAAGGAAGGAGAAATTGTGGAGGTTAAAAAAATTATACTTGCAATAGAAGGTCTGGAAAACGATGTAGTAAAATTGAATACAACCGCAAATTCAATATCAGACAGGTTGGATTTATTGAAAGGTCAAATCGAAGAAAATACACAAATATTAAAGAGATTGTTACTTTTATCAGAAGACAGTAAAGAAGCGCATGATAAGGTGATTTCTGATTCAGTAGATAAGAGGGATCTAAAACATAAACTGTCAAGGATTAGAGTTAAAACGAGTGTAACGCCGCTCATAATGCAAACTCCAGGTACATCACAGTCTAAAAGGATAATTGTAAATGTAGATTATGATCCCAAAAAAGATTTTGCACTTATAGCGTTTAAGCGCAAAATGGAAAATCTCTGGAAGAAATTTTGACGTTGTTTTCTTAAACGAAGATGTTTTAGCTGAAATGTGGTTAGTACCCATATACCAAGGAAGAGCAACAACTGTTGTCTCATAACTGAACAGATATTGACAACTTACGGCTGTCGTGGCAGCAGAAAAGGAAGTGAAATTGACAATGACAATAAAATCAATACAATCAATACAATACCCCAACATCCGCATGACTAAAGGAGAGCTTGCGTTGTTGAAGATGAAAGCGAGTATCGAGGGAGTGGGTATGTCTGAGTGCGTCACGCGATCTGTCGAAGCATATAAGCCTAGACCACGAGTGCGAATTTGCGTGGAATGTAAACAAAATATGTTTCCAGGTACGACAGACTGGGAATTCCCGCTTCAATTAGTCGAACGAAAGCATACACTTGTGATAACAAATGTGCCTATCATGCAATGTAAGTGTGGCTTGGTATCTCACAACCTTGATGTTGAGATAAGCGTAGATGAACTAGTAGATCAACTTGCGCTGGATGCCCTGCGATATCAAAAAGAACTTCCAAAAAGAATATCGATCCAAGAACTCTTTAGCCTACGTTCGGAAAGAATTCTCCCACCTCGTTAGGTGGTGGGATGAATTTCCGATCTCCATTATTTGTTGAGGTACAGCCCCTAGTTACATATTGGGGTATAAGGCAGTTCTTTGCAGGATTCCAAACGCAGGTTAAAAAGAAATGTCAAAGTCAAATGATATCTTATAATTGAGTTAACGGATCGGGGACCATCAGATCGGATCACGATTGACGTGTTAACTATTCTAACAGAGGAGTTAGAAACCCAATTGTCCAGCCTACCCAAGCTTATGGCAGAGATGCAACAATTAGAACGAGATAGAATTTCACTACAGCATAAGTCGGAGGGATTGCTGGCTGATCTAGTTAGACATAAGAATACGTTGCAGGAGAAGGACAAAACATTACAACAAGCGGAAGAAGGCATATGAAGTACATAAAACAGCTTCAGAAGGTTCATAGCCTAGAATTGGATAAGGCTAGCACAGAGGCTGACAGACGTGTTCTGAAGGTAATCAACAAGACTAAGGGTCAATATACCCCATAGCTAAAGCTAGGGCTTGTGAAAGCCTTATTGACTAGCCTAAGTCTTAACTGACTACGTTGTTTTGGTCACGACACCTACGAATGCGAGTCCAATATCTGCCCTGAGTTTAACGTCTGCCTCAGATTTCTAAATAGGACTAAGGCTAAGAAGAAAGGATGGTTAGCTCCTTCAATAAGTAACAAGATTGAAACTCATTTGAAAGTTGTTAGATTAATCTGCGAACTTCTTCCAATATCAAAGACAATCGTTGAAGCAGCTAGTTTTGATATCCAAAAGATTAAGAATCCTACCATTAGTGGGACTGAATATCAACAGGGTGAGCAGATTTTTAGCACAGAAAAACGATACTATTTCGACACATAAGCAAGTGCTAACAGACAAAGAAATTAAAATATCATCTTAAAAATCCTAATTGCGGTGTAAAAAAGGGGCTGGCAGCACTTTAACACGCCTCGATCTTATCAGCAAAGAAGATAGAATCCACTTGCGTCTAAAGCTACTCTGAATTATCAGAGCCTATGGAAGCAGGTGGGTTCTAGTTTTTATGGGGAAGATCTTTGTGATGAGTAGGATATATCTATAAGAAATCATTTTATACATATGTATAAAATGATTGCAATGTTGAGGGAATCTTGCTATAATGTTATTAAGGAAGTGAGGCGAGTTATGGATGAGCAATTTAGACAGATTCCGAGATATCGAAGATTATCTTAACACGCGTTTTTTTGAACGACAGGACGCAATTCGTGGTTTGTTAATTGGCCTTTTGGCTAGACAACATATTTTTTTCATGGGCCCTCCTGGAGAAGCTAAGACCGAACTAGCTATGACACTGGCAAAGCTGATTGACGGACAGTTCTTTAGCTGGTTACTCACTGCTACAACCAGCCCTGACGAAGTCTTTGGAGCACCTTCCATACCGCGTTACGTTAAAGATGGGGTATTAGAGCGCAATACTAAACACAAGCTTCCAGAAGCTAAAATAGCGCTTCTGGATGAATTTTTTAATTCAAACTCAGCAGTCCTTAATAATCTATTGAACGTGTTAAATGAACGTATTTTCTATAATGGGTTGGGATCACAAGAGGTTCCCTTAGAGTTTGCAGTACTTGCATCGAATGTATTGCCAGAGGAAGGGGAAGGGCTGGAAGCCATCTGGGATCGAATTGGGCTTAAATACATTATCTCTCCTATCGAGGATGAACGAGCATTTCTACAAATGATCCAGAGGACTGATTTAGGTTTATCAGAAGCAGTTGCACCAATTCTTAATCTTAGCGAGTTAGGGGCAGCTCAAGCAGAGGTGCAAGCGATTGACTTTGGGCGAAATGGTTACGCAATGCATAGAGCTTTAAGAAGGGTCTTACTGGAACGACATATTCAGGTTTCGGATCGTAAATATAGTCAAACCATTTTACTCCTAAAAGCAAACGCGTATCTCGAAGGGAGAGATCACGTAGCACCCAAGGATTATCAAATATTGGCCCATGTGTTTTGGCGTGATGAAGAAGATAAAGAAATGCTTGATGAGGTTATTCGGTCACTGGTGCTGCCATATCTGACTGAACTGCAGAAAATGGAAGAACGTTTAACTGTTCTATCATTGGAAATCATTAGAATGCCAGACGGTGAGCAGAGAATCAAAAGAGCAAGTGAAGCTAACGCCAAGTGCTTGGATGCGATGAGGTTATTAGGTGATTATATTCAACATTCCAAAACACCCGAAAGACGTATGTATTATCAAACGAAGGAACGTCTGAAGTATTTAAACTGTCGATTAGCAGATATTACCCTGAACATGGCCTGCGAAGAATTTTTAGGGAGGCCGATTGATGAGCGTTATATCTCGAATTTTTATGGCTCCAACAACAAAGCCATTAGTTGATCTTAACTGCCCGACTGACTTTCGCCAACTTCTGAGACACGATGAGTATGACACCTATTTATTTAATTGTGCCAAGCAACAAATTGAATCTTTGCAGAAAGCGATTAATCTAAAAGATAACGATTCTTGCCAATTTGAGACGCTCCTGCGTGATGTCTTCGCAATGTGCTATAAGGCGGAGCCGGAGTGGGAAGACAATGCTGAGGGTGGAATCAACTACAATATATTAAATAACATGATGAAGGAAACGCAGTGGCCTGAACTGCGTAAACATACACGTTTTAACGGACTACTCAGTGCATCGGCTACCGTGGCATTTGCACAAGAGTATAAAAAACGGGAAGAGGAACAGGAGAAACAGCTTAACGAGCTGAAAGAGAAGTCGTCTCGTGCTCCGCGTTTCCTAGGCATATTTAAGAAAAAGGTTACGGCAGAAACGGTGGAAAGCAGGGGGGAAGATATAACAATCGTAGAAATTGAACATCATGTTGCTTCACAAAAAGATCAATTAACCCTTTGGGGTATCACGCCTCCAATGCTACCGCAGGAACCTGAACGGGTGATGGCGTTGGCGGGTTTGTTGGAAAGGCATCAAGAGTTTCTACAGTTTGCTGAGAAAGTTGGCCAACTTCGGGAGTCTTTAGTGTCCTTGGGTAAAAAGAAGTTGCGAAACAAAGGGGTTCGATTGCGTGGCGTTAGCGTGGGTCATAACATCGTACAAGCTGTTCCCGCGGAACTAGCTCTTTTAGGTGATGTGGCGAGCGAAGCGATCTTTTATGACAGAGCTTTGGGTGGTAAGTTAACGCTTTATGACTATGCAGCCAAAAGCGAACAAATACGAGGTTCAATGGTCATTGTTATCGATGCTAGTGGCTCAGTCCGTGGTGAGAAAGGGTACTTGATTCGCGGTTTGGCTGTTGCTCTAGTCCAGTTAGCTCGTATCGAAAAACGGTGGGCCAGTGTTATTATATTTGGTTCGAAGAATGAGCAGAAAGAATTCGTGTTTAATCCCAATGAAAACGCCATAGCGGATCGTCTTGTAGAAATGGCCACAACTTTTTATGGTGGAGATACGATATTTTGGGAACCTTTGGAACTTGCTTTTGAACGCTTGAGTACAAAACCTTTTCGTCAAGGGGATTTAGTTCTCGTGACAGATTACATACAAGGATCAGAAGGCCCATTATCCAAGTTCACCAAGCGCTTTGCGCAGGCTAAGTCAAAGCTGGGTTTTCGATATTTTAGTCTATTTCTTCCTTCTGCCCAATGGGTAAATGATCTTTCCTGGCACACGTTAGCAGATCAAACAATTTCACTGGATAAAAATTTTTTTAATAAGGACTCATCAGCAGTTATCAACAAGTTTGTTAGTTCTTTATGAGTGGACATGCCAAGCTTAGAAAAATGATGAGATGAAACGCTGCACCGCTAGTAGAAATAAAGAGGGGAGATAGAATATGAAAAAAGAAACTATGATTCAGTGTTCTTTTTGTGGGAAACAAGACGACGGAGGAGATAGGCGTATGATCCAGGGTAGCGGCATTTATATTTGTGAAGAGTGTATTAATATTGCCAGGGTGATGCTTGACGATGAGGAAACGGCTAGCTTTCATGAGGTTCATGCTAAAGCGAAATTTGAGGGGCATAGGTTAAAGCCTACTGAAATTGCCAACAAACTTGATGAATATATCATTGGTCAGGATCGAGCCAAACGGGTATTATCCGTGGCAGTCTATAATCACTATAAACGTTTAGGTTTTCTTGAGAAGCCTCAATGCGAAATACAAAAATCTAATGTTCTCCTCTTGGGGCCAACGGGATCGGGGAAGACATTGCTGGCCTCAACGCTTGCTAAGCTATTAGAAGTTCCTTTCGCAATGGCAGATGCTACGACACTGACCGAAGCGGGTTATGTAGGTGAGGACGTTGAAAATGTCTTGACGAGATTACTGCAGGCAGCAGATTATGATGTGGAAAGGGCCGAAAGAGGTATTATTTACATTGATGAAATCGATAAGATTGCGAGAAAGTCTGAAAATAGTTCGCTTACGAGGGATGTATCTGGAGAGGGAGTTCAGCAAGCTCTTTTGAAAATCATTGAAGGAACGATCTCTAATGTTGCCCCAGAAGGGGGTCGTAAGCATCCAAATCAGGAATTCATAAAGGTGGATACTTCTCAAATACTGTTTATCGTGGGTGGAGCTTTTGGTGGTATGAAAAGCGTTATATCGGACAGATTCAATCAGAAAACTATTGGATTTGGTGCTGATGAGGGGAATAAGGTAACAGACATAAAGCTGCGTTCGGTTGTGTCCCAGGATTTTGTAAAGTATGGTATGATCCCTGAATTAATGGGGCGGCTGCCTGTTATTGCTTTACTAGATGAATTGGAACAATCCATGTTACTTCGGATTTTACAGGAACCTAAGAATGCGCTGATTAAGCAGTATCAAGAGCTTATGCGGATGGATGGGGTTACGCTTCAGTTTGAGGCAGGGGCATTAGAATGTATTGCTGATAAGGCATTAGAACAAGGAATGGGCGCTAGGGGTTTGCGGAGTATTGTAGAAGGAATTCTGTTGGACCTAATGTTCGAGTTACCTACTATGGAAGATGTTGTGGAATGTGTTATTACCAGGGATGTGGTTCTTGGGCGGGGGGAGGCAATTATTGTCTTCAACAACAAAAAAACAGCTTAATTGTTGGACACTTTCGAGTGGCCATTTTCAGCGCAAAATGGCGGACTTTCACACTTGGTATTTGTTATTAGAGAGGTGGAATATACTTATGAATTTTGCATTTGGAATATTGTTAGGGCGATTAATGATGTGGGCGTTTATTAAACTTATGCGATTTTGGTGGATAGTAGTGAGTCTAATGGGTGGTTCGGTGGTAGGACAATTGCTAGCGCAGGTAAACGTTCCCCAAGTAATATTTGTACCGGCAAGCTGGGTTGCAAGTTTTATATTAATGGCTCTTTTTTGGAAGAAACTTAAAGAGAGAAAGCTACGAGCCTTGTAAACATGACGGATTGTAAGTATTTAATCTGCACGTATTATCAATCAACATTACGGGATAATGTTGATTGATATCTAAGATGAAACTATTTGCAAATCTGTGTGAGGGGAGAGGAGAAGCCAGTGCGTATATTTTGTCGTGATAACCACCTCGTGGTTCGTGCGGATTATTCACCGGACTTTATTAACACAATTAAGTCCATACCAGACGCAAATTTCAATCAATGGGAGTGGCTCTTACCCAAAACTACTTGGACTACTCTAAAAACGAGGTTTAACTTAACGAACGCTCACTGTTATCCATTTCTTAAAGAGTTCATTGATCCTACCGAAATCCAAGGAATCAAGGTAAGACTCACTAATAACCGTCTGCAAATTCTTGCTCCTAATACAAAGCTATTACAAAAGGCTATCTTAACTTTAGAAACGCTATGCAGTTACGAAGAAGTGACGGATGAATACAACAAAGAAACTCGCAAGAAAGTTTATACACGAAACAACATAACCCTTTTAGAACGTTTCCGTGAGGAACCATATAGAGTTCTCTGGCATTATCCCACAGGTCTAAGACACAGGATCTCAATGTTTTTAGAACTTTTCTGCAATGTAATTGTCGATGATGCAACAGTAAATGAACTACCAAAACCTTATTTAAGTTTTCCAGGGCACCCAAAATATCCAGCAAGAGACTATCAAAGTAGCATTGCTGATAAAGCATCCGCAATTAAATATGCCACTATTGTAAAACCTACGGGTAGTGGTAAAACCCGTACAGCAGCAGAAATAATCCGTCTCATGAGAGTAAACACGCTTTTTCTAACAAACTCCAGACTTCTTTTATCGCAAACGAGCATTGCTTTTAGAGAAACTCTAAACACAGAAATAGGCATCATCGGCGGTGGGACCTTCAATATTAAACCCGTCACCGTAGCGACCTCCCAAAGCATTTGGGCACTTCTCACCAAACAAGAAGGTGATGGTGAAAAATTAACGCGCGATGAAAAACGTCAAGTGATGCGGTCGTTAAAAGATAAGATTAAAGACCTAAAGATTAACAACATACTACTGGAAGAAACAGACGAACGCACACAACTGATTCAATACCTAGCGTCAGTTGATCTCCAATTTGTTGATGAAGCCCATGGGTTGGGTGCCGAATACAGCTATTTAGTGGGTAGTCTCACCAACCCCTGTATGAGTATGGGACTTACCGCAACGAGCCAGAGAGAAGACGAAAAGGATATTCTTATGGAAGCAGCAACTGGTGCTATATGGCGACCAGTAAAGGAAGAACAGCTCATTAAAGATGGTTATCTACTTCCCGTGAAGGTCATCGTAGTACCCTTCCAGCACAAGCAAAAAGGCATTGCTAAAGGCCGTAATATATCAAAACTCAATGCTCAGATGATTACTGGTAACGCAGAAAGAAACCAGCTAATCGCTAATCTTTGCACACACTACAGCCAAAAATACAAAACATTAGTCTTAACGAAAGAGATCGAGCACGGACAAGGCCTGGCGGGTCTTATTGGGACGACTTTTATTTCAAGCAAAGATAAGAAACTACAAGCAGAAGCAATACTGGGCCTTATAAACGGAACTCTAAAATCACTTGTGAGTTCGCCGATTTTGGAACAGGGCGTGGACATCAAAGAAGCAGAACTGCTCATTGACGCAGTACCACGTAAATCAACAGCGAAAATCATTCAAGCTATCGGTCGTGTTCGTCGAACAGGACCTGGAAAAACTTGCGCCTATGTTATAACTCTATACGACATGGATGATGGCGTTTACCTCAAACAATCTTTACGAAAGATCCATATCTTAGAAAGTGCTGGATTCGAGATCCATTATGCGACACCAGAACAAGTTGAGCGAATGACCCGAGAAGTATTTTGTGAAAGGAATGATGTAACATGTCAATGCTGAAATATGGTTGCTACTGTATTAATTGCGAAATTCTAACAGAAGGGTATTGCACAGATAAATTTTCATCGTTTAATGCATGTTATACTAAGGAAACGGATGGACTATGTCCCATTACATATTGCATGGCTTTTAAAGCGAAAGCCGTACTTGCCCAACAACCCTGCTCTTATTTTGCTAAAATAGAGAAAAGTGGTTTAGCCATGCTTTCCTAAAAGAAAGGTTTGAAATAGAGTATGTTTATGTCTATGAGCACCGAGGCACCTGCTGCCGATGTGGAGGAACTTGATCGTTTATGTAATTCTAAAAAACTAAGTCGCTCTCACTATATCCGCGAAGCCTTAGACAATTACAATAAAAACCCCCTTAAACCGGTATATACACGAGGAAATGATATATATAAGGGGGAACCAATGAAACGACTTGCTCTGCTGTTGGACCCAGGACACATAGACATGATCAAAAAACATCAAACCATGTTTAAGGCCACAAAAATACAAATTATCCGGCAAGCAATGATCCAAGAAGCCATACGAGATGGTGAAACTTTCAAGGCGAAAATTGCTCCGCTAATTAATCCGAAGTGGGAAGAAAAATGGGTTAAGGCTACGGACATCTACGGTTTGCTAGGGATGCATCGCAATAACCTTTATCGAACGATCAAAGCTGCTGGCATCGATGAACACGAAGGTTCGAAAACATCTCAACACTATGAAAAATGGTATCGCCTTACAGATATTATTCGTATTTATAGACTAAATGATGATCAAGTTGAAAAGTTAATGCCAACGCCTCCTACCTGATACACGGTTGGAATAGAGGTAGTTGTATTTATGGCAGAAGGCATATCAAGTCAATTTGTCAAATAATATATGATGTCAATATAGATAAGCATATTTGGAGGAAGCAAGATGGACGAAAAAAAGATTAAACATTTAGAGATGATTCAAGGGGTTATAACGCGTATGGGATCGAATTCTTTTAAGATAAAAGGTCGATGAAAAAAAGAGCACTAGTTGAGACTGCGACATTAAATGTTACTTACTTAAATATTTTATGCACTTAATGATAAGAAATCTAGATGAATGGTTTAAATCAAAAGACAAGAGTAGCTTAGTATCATCATTAGATTGTTTATATGAAAATCTTCATATTCCGATGCTATAACTCGGTTAAATAGACAGTTTATATATGGACATAATGAACCTGCGCTACAAGAGACTGCGAGTTTTCTCAAAAAACTTGATCAAGAAGCAATTATTTTAAGAGAATAACCCAATAAAGGCAGAACTAGAAAAGTTTGAGGAGTATTCAAATGTAGTATTTGCAGTTATTCTGCGATGGGGGCCATTTTTATTTTCATAGGCCCCCCTTTTAATCAGACGTTTCCTTGTGAATCTTTTATTATGTTTAGTCATAATTACCTGTCTCAGTAAATATAAAGACTCCCACCGTTTCGGATGAGAGTCAAAAGAAGACTGCAATATTAGGATCTTCATAGTGTTATCACACTTTCTTACAACATTAATCTACTGAAACTATCCCAGCTATCCCAGCTACACTATAAGGCCTAAGGCCTTATTCATATCGATATTCAAGCTAGCAGGCTACATTTCTTTGGCCAAGTCCAATTCCCAGGCGCCCTTGTAGTCCGGAGTAAGCAGGACCTAGCTTGATGCGTGAACGGTACACTTCACCCAATACTCTTCAAGCTCTCCGATCGGGAACCCAATCAAGCTGATAATCTCAATGACAGAAGAAAAGCTAGCACAGCCTGCAATAAGAGCTTTCCTTCAGGGGCCAGAGAGATTGACTGCAAGGCACATTTTCATTATGAGAATACACGGTTAAAAACGTTTAACAAAAAGATATGTGAATGTTTCCATTTGTTTTTAAAATTTTTTCTAAGGTGAACAAGAATATGAGATGCCAGGTCGTTTTTTGGACGGCCTGGACTTTTTTTGTTCCTTAGTTAGAAAAATAGCTCCTACGTTAGAATCTGGCTTGAGTCAAACATTTTTATGTCTCACTGACGCGTTAGAATAAGAATATCAGGAGCATCAAGCTATAGATCATTGGATTGTGCATCTTTACTTTTCGAAGGGGGTAAAATTATGTAGGTCAAACGTGTGGTCTTCTTGATGATCGGACATAATTCTTTAATAATTGGGAGGACATACAGGAAAAATGTGGAATAGATGAATAAGGAAATTGAAATTCAAAGAGCACGATATTGATTGCAAATAAATTATCAAAGGAGTGAGTCTATGCTCTGTGCTCACATTAATCCGTCAACATTAAAGGAACAAAGCGTTAAAGAACATTTAGAAAATGTTTCTCTATTGTCTATGGGGTATGGTTCGAAAATTTCACTTGGTGCAACAGGCCAATTAATTGGTATACTTCATGATATGGGAAAGAACACAAAAAAGTTTGATGCTTATATACACTACTGTTCGAAGCATCCCAAAGATAAATCCCTTAAGGGGTCAATCAACCACTCCACAGCTGGTGCCAAGTATATTTATGATAATTTTTATAACACAATTAAACAGTACGAAAAATTTACAGCTCAAATCATTTCATTAGCTATTTGTTCTCATCATGGTGGGCTGATCGACTGTTTAGACCTTCATGGGAATGATAAATTTACGGATAGAATGAATCCGGATAAAGATATTTTCTATGAGGAAGCATTGAATTTCTTTCAAAAAGAATGTCTGGAAGGATTAAAAATTAAAGATCTTTTTAATGAAGCAACAGAAGAAATCAAGGCAATGTTTATTAAAATAAACAAGATTGATAGCTCTGGAAAATTTGGACGATTTGCAGCGGGGTTAATAGAAAAATTCCTTTTTAGTTGCGTTATTGATGCAGATCGATACGATACCTACATATTTATGGAGGATAAAAATGCTAAAACAGGTTTTGATAAATCAGCCTTGTGGAAGGAGCTTTCTGATGTACTGGAAATTAAATTAGCAGGCTACCCCAAAAAAACTAAGATAGACTTGCTTAGGGAAGAAGTTTCCCTATCCTGTAAGAATTTTGCGGAAAGAAGCCCTGGAATATATCAACTTGCTGTACCAACGGGGGGAGGAAAGACCCTTTCAAGTTTGCGATATGCACTAGGGCATGCCAAGAAATTTAACAAGGATAGGATTTTTTATGTTATCCCTTTTACCACTATCATTGACCAAAATGCTAAAGAAATAAAAGATATCTTAGGTCATGAGGATATGATACTAGAACATCATTCGAATCTCATTATTGATTATTCTCAGGATAATGAGGAAGAGCTAGAAGTTTATAAACTTTTAACGGAACGATGGGATAGCCCTATTATCCTTACCACAATGGTGCAGTTTCTTGATACGTTATTTAGTGGAGGAACTCAGGGCGCTCGGCGCATTCATAACCTAGCAAACTCAGTAATTATATTTGACGAGATTCAAGCCATTCCTATTAAGTGCATTAACATGTTCAATAGTGCCATAAATTTTCTATCAAATATCTGCAATGCCACAATTGTACTTTGCACAGCAACACAGCCACTTTTAGAAAGAACAGAAATGCCATTAAAGCTTAGCGAAAATCCCAATATAATTCACGATATACATAAGAAATTTGAACAATTTAAACGGGTGAATTTGGTTCCCAATTTAATTGTTGGGGGTTATAGTACTGTTGCACTAAGGGATTTTATCCTGAATAAAATGGATCAGATGACAAGCTTATTGGTGATTTTAAATACTAAGAATTCAGCTAAGGCGATTTTCAAGGAACTAAGAGAAGCTAATGAGGAATTACCTAAAGAAAAGCAGTACATAATCTTTCATTTAAGTACAAATATGTGTCCCACGCATAGGATGAAGATTTTAAAAGATATCAAAGAAAAATTAGGGCGAGAGAGAGTCGTTTGTATTAGTACTCAATTAATAGAAGCTGGCGTTAATATATCCTTTGAATGTGTTGTTCGTTCCCTCGCGGGGCTTGATAATATTGCACAGGCTGCAGGAAGGTGCAATCGACATGGGGAAAAGGATTGCAGCGATGTCTATATAGTTAATCTTGAGGGTGAGAATGTCAGTAAACTTGTAGATATTAAAGCGGGTCAGGAGTGTACAAACAGAGTTCTTCACGATTTTGAAGAAAACCCTAAAATATTTGATAATGATTTGCTTTCCCAAAAGGCTATGGAAAGGTATTACAAGTACTATTTCCACGAGAGAAGCAAGCAAATGAATTACACATTATCAAAGCCAAATAGTGATAAGTCAATGTATGATATATTATCGGCAAATAATGAGGCGGCTAATAGCTTTAAGAGTAGAAATGGGCATAAATCAGAATTAATGTTACAGCAAGCTTTTAAAACTGCGGGAAACGAATTTCAGGTCATCGACCAAAATACATCCGGCATCATTGTCCCCTATGGAGAAGGTAAGGAGCTTATAACTTTAATAAATGGAAATTGTAGCTTAAGTGAATTGAAACAGTATTTAAAGCGGGCACAGCAATTTTCAGTTAATTTATTTGAACAAGATAAAAGAAGATTAGAAGAGATGGGGGGACTTGTTGGATTGAAAGATAATTCAATACTTGCTCTTAGGGAGGGATTTTATAATGAAGATGTGGGGATTAATTTCGATAATAAGCCAATGGAATTTTGTAATATTTGAGGAGGGTAATCCTATTGGAAAGAAAAAATAGTGTCGAATTTAAAGTCAGTGGGAGATATGCACTTTTTAGTGATCCTATCAATAGGATCGGAGGAGAGAAGTTCTCATATCAAGTACCAACCTATCAGGCACTTAAGGGAATACTAGAGAGTGTTTATTGGAAGCCCACACTAATATGGATCATTGACGAGGTTAGAGTCATGAATCTCATCAAAACTCAATCTCAGGGCATGCGGCCCGTTAATTTCGGGGGAAATAGCGAAGGATCTGGAAATCCGCTAAACACCCTGTCCATTTATACATATTTAGCCAATGTCGAATATCAAGTAAGAGCTCACTTTGAGTGGAATTATCATCGGCCAAACTTAGAGCACGATAGGAATGAAAATAAGCATTATATCATCGCTAAACGAATGATTAAGTGCGGCGGGAGACGAGATGTATTCTTGGGAACTAGGGAGTGCCAGGCGTATGTAGAACCCTGTAAATTTGGGGAGAGCCAAGGTGCCTATGATAACTATGGTTCACTTTCCTTTGGGTTAATGTTTCATGGCTTTGATTATCCTGATGAAATAGGCGAAGACACACTAACAGCGAGACTTTGGGTTCCAGTCATGAATGATGGGTATATAAAGTTTTTAAAACCTGAAGACTGCACCATAAAACGTGAACTCTCTTCCATGAAGCCTAAGGTGTTTGATGAAACTAATTTTAATGGATATGGAGAGTTTGAAAAGGAGGGAGAGATTATTGAGCTGGATTCATAAACTTTATGACACCTATGAGAATTGCAAAAATGAAGTAGGTGTTGTAGGAACCGATGAGCGGAGAACACCACTTCTGCCTATTGCTCATTCCACTCAAAATGCTCAGATAGAAATTGCTCTTAATGGTGATGGAGATTTCTTAAGGGCAAGGGCCTTGGGCAAAGAAGAGACGGTTACAATTATTCCGGTAACTGAAGATTCCGCAACACGAGGCAATGGCAATAACCCGCATCCGCTTTGTGACAAATTACAATATGTTGCTGGGGATTATATTAGATATGTGGAGAAGAAGAATGGAGAAGAATTTTACAATCAATACATAGAACAACTTGAGGGTTGGTGCAATTCTATTTATGGCAATAGAAATGTCAGTGCTATCTTGAAATACTTAAAAAAGAAAGTTCTTATCTCAGATTTGATAGAGCAAAAAATACTAATACGTAATGAGAAAGGTCTCCTGTCTAAAGGTGTGAAGATGGGCGCAAGTGAGCAAAGTGATGCTTTTATAAGGTTCAAAGTTGAAGTTGGAGGTGAATCAGAATCAGCAATATGGCTTGATCCCGAGGTCTATGAAAGCTATATTAATTACTATTTGAGCCTTCAAAAAGAAATAGACTTGTGTTATGTAAAGGGACAAGCAATCCCTTGTTCCACTAAACACCCAGCAAAGGTTAGGAACACAGGAGATAAGTCCAAGTTGATTTCAGCGAACGATGATACTGGTTTTACTTATCAGGGGCGGCTTGGTGGTAAAAAAGATAAACATAAAGTTGTGAGTGTTGGATACGAAACCACGCAAAAAGCGCATAATGCCTTGCGCTGGCTTATCAATAAACAAGGGTATAAAAATGGAGATCAGGTGATAATCGCTTGGGGTACAGAAAACCAGAAAATACCACCAATTCTTGAAGATACTCAGGATTGTATGTTTGGAGACGAAGAGGTTCAAGCGGTTTCCACAGAAAAGGAATTTGCCAAGAGGTTGAATAAGGCGATTTCAGGTTATAGTTGTGATTTAGATACAAAGGCTGAGATTGTAATAATGGGACTGGATGCAGCAACCATAGGACGCTTGTCGATAACCTATTACCGTGAGCTAGATGGGACGGATTTCTTAAATAGGATTGAACATTGGCACAGTACTTGTATTTGGCAACATTCTTATAAAAAAGTAAAGGATGGACTTGACGCTAAAGGGAAACCAAAATCTAAGTATCTTACTTTTATTGGTTCTCCCTCTCCTAAAGATATAACACTAGGAGCTTATGGCGACAAAGTAAATGACAAATTGAAGAAGGCAACGGTTGAGAGACTATTACCATGTATCATTGATGGAGCTAGATTACCTTATGACCTTGTTAATTCCTCAGTACATCGTGTTTCAAATCCAATCTCCATGGAACACTGGGAATGGGAGAAAGCATTAACCATAACTTGTGCGCTGATTAGAAAATATAGATATGATAAATTCAAGGAGGAATGGGCTATGGCGCTTGATGAAAATCAGAAGAGTAGAAGCTATCTTTTTGGCAGACTTTTAGCAATTGCACAGCAACTTGAAGAATATGCATTATATTCGGCAGGTGAGAAAAGAAATACTAATGCGGAAAGATTAATGCACCAATTCAAAATCCACCCATATAAGACGTGGGGTAACATTACAGATAAGCTTAAGCCATATATGGCCAGATTAGGATCAAGGGGTACAAGTTTAACGGAACTTATGACTAAGGTTAATGCTATGTTACCCTACCAGGAATTTACGAGTCCAATGAAACTAGATGATAGCTATATTTTAGGGTATTATTGCCAACGGCAGGTTTTTATTGAAGAGAAGAAACAGCGCATCGAAGAAAAGAACAAAAAGAAATTAGAAGCAACAGTAATTGAAGGGGGAGAATGAATATGAGTAATTTTGTAAACAAGATTGATTTTGCAGTGATCGTTTCAGTCAAAAATGCTAATCCCAATGGAGACCCATTAAACGGAAATAGACCGAGAGAAAACTACGAGGGTTTTGGTGAAATCTCTGATGTTTGTATCAAACGAAAAATCCGTAACCGTATGCAGGATATGGGGCAAGCAATATTTGTTCAATCTGATGAAAGACGTGTTGATGGCTTTAGAAGTTTAAAGGATAGAGCTGAGGGCTGTGTAGAGCTTAAGAAATCAAGCAAGGATAAGGAAAACTATGCAAAAATAGCTTGTGAAAAATGGATTGACGTTAGGAGCTTTGGACAAGTATTTGCATTTAAAGCAGGGGAGGACAATTCTGTTTCAATAGGAATAAGAGGTCCAGTTTCAATCCACTGTGCAGTAAGTATCTCACCAATAGAAATCACAAGTATGCAGATTACAAAAAGTGTTAATGGTGAAACGCAGAAAGATCCTGATAAGAAAAGTTCAGATACCATGGGTATGAAGCATAGGGTCGAGTTTGGAGTTTATGTGATTTATGGAAGTATTAATAAACAACTAGCAACAAAGACCGGTTTTAGCAATGAGGATAGTGACCTTATTAAACAGGCATTAATAACACTTTTTGAAAATGATTGCTCCTCCGCTCGTCCAGATGGTAGTATGGAGGTTTGCAAATTGTATTGGTGGAAGCACAATGCTCAAATGGGTCAATATTCATCGGCAAAGGTGCATAGAAGCCTTAAGGTTGTGCCAAACGTTGAAATTCCAAAGCGTATCGAAGATTATGATATTTCTATTGAAACATTAGAAGGATTAACTCCAGAAATATGTTATGGAATATAATGAGGAAGATTTTTTGCTATTGTCGGGCATACAGCACTTTGCATTTTGTAAACGTCAGTGGGCATTAATACACATTGAACAACAATGGCAAGAAAATCTTCGCACAATTGAGGGAGAAATTCTGCATGAGAGAACACATGATAGCAATGTAAAAGAAAAGCGTGGGGATATCATTGTCTCAAGGGGTATGGCAATTTTTTCGCGTACCCTTGGAATAACTGGGACTTGTGATGTTGTTGAACTGCATAAATCTCCAGACGGTGTAAGCATATATGGTAGGGATGGTACTTACTTGCCAGTCCCTGTGGAGTATAAACGGGGAAAACCAAAGGAAGATGAATCGGATGTTTTGCAGCTATGTGCCCAGGCTATGTGTTTGGAAGAAATGTTATTATGTGTTATTCCAAAGGCATTTTTATTCTATGGGGAAACTAAAAGAAGGCTTAAAATTATACTGGATGACGAGTTGCGTGAGCGAGTAAGAACGATTTTTAAAGAGATGCATGAGTTATATGATAGGAGATATACCCCAAAAGTGAAAATATCTAAAAGTTGCAAAGCATGCTCACTCACTGAACTTTGTATGCCCAGGTTATGTAAAAATCCATCAGCTCTTAATTATATGAAGAAAAATATCTTGGAGATTGAGGTTGATGAATGAGAAAACTATTAAATACGCTCTATGTTACTTCTGCAAATACTTATTTATCACTTGATGGAGAAAATATTGTGATTTTAAAGGATGAAGCAGAAATCGCGAGAATTCCATTGCATAATCTTGAAGGGATTATTGCCTTTGGCTATACGGGTGCAAGTCCAGCATTAATGGGCGCATGTGCAAAACGTAATATTGCGTAGTTTTATGAAACAAAATGGAAAGTTCCTGGGGAGGATAGTGGGAGAAGTTAGAGGCAATGTTACTTTAAGAAAGAGCCAATATAGGCTTTCAGATAGTATTGTTGAAAGCAATAAAATTGCTAGAAGTTTCATCACGGGCAAGATTTACAATGCCCGGTGGGTGATTGAGCGTGCAACTCGGGATTACGCAGCAAGACTGGATATTGATAAATTAAAAAGAGTTTCTAAAACTCTTGTAAAGTCCTTAAAACTAGTTGGAGAAAGCCAAGATTTAGAACAACTGAGAGGGTTTGAAGGCGAAGCGGCAGCACAATATTTCAGCGTATTTGACGATTTAATTCTTCAACAGAAAGAACACTTTTATTTCCGCTCTCGAAATAAACGCCCTCCTCTTGACAATGTTAACGCAATGTTGTCCTTTGTATATACGCTTTTAGCGCATGATGTTGCCGCGGCACTAGAAACGGTTGGGCTTGATCCTTATGTGGGATTTTTGCACCGAGATAGACCTGGGCGAGTTTCGCTCGCTCTTGATATGATGGAGGAATTACGTTCTGTTTATGCCGACCGTTTTGTTATTTCCTTAATTAATAAAAGAGAGATAAATGCAGACGGGTTTACCCAAAAAGAAAACGGTGCTGTGAATATGGATGATGATACAAGGAAAGAAATTTTGAAAGCTTGGCAAAGCAAGAAGCAAGAAATAATCACACATCCTTTTTTACAAGAAAAATTAGAATGGGGACTTGTACCTTATGCTCAAGCAATGCTACTTGCCAGGTTTATCAGAGGTGATTTGGACGCATATCCCACTTTTATGTGGAAGTAGGTGTTGATATAATGTTGGTACTGATTACTTATGATGTAAATACACAAACTCCGCTTGGAAGGAAACGTTTGCGCCAAGTTGCGAAGCAATGTGTGAATTATGGTCAACGTGTTCAGAATTCTGTATTTGAATGTGTACTCGATGCTGCTAAATTCCGTGAGGTACATCATAAACTTGAACAAATTATTAACAAGGATACTGATAGTTTGAGGTTTTATTTTTTAGGAAATAATTATAAAAGCAAGGTTGAGCATATAGGCGCTAAGGAGTCTTTTGATGTTGAGGGAACAATTATAATTTAGTGCGAATGCATAGCTATCACAAAATTACAGGAGCTTTCGCACCGTAAATATAGTGAAAATGTCCTGTTAAAAGTAAAATATATTATAGGAGTGATGTGATTTGTAATTAAAGTCTAGAAAACTAACAAAAATCTCTCATGTCGAGTGGATTTATGTTAGTTTTTGCTGTCGCTCCCTACGTGGGAGCGTGGATTGAAATTTTTTAGTTTCCTAGAAGCTACCAACCTTTTCAAGTCGCTCCCTACGTGGGAGCGTGGATTGAAATCAGAATTAGGGTTGAAACAAAATACGTCCATTCTGGTCGCTCCCTACGTGGGAGCGTGGATTGAAATTACCGACTTACTAACCACAACTACGATTTCTACTTGTCGCTCCCTACGTGGGAGCGTGGATTGAAATTAAAAAATGTCAAGGAGAAGCAATTAAATTAAAAGTCGCTCCCTACGTGGGAGCGTGGATTGAAATTTAGGAGCTGGAAAGGCTGCAATGAAGTTTGCCGGGTCGCTCCCTACGTGGGAGCGTGGATTGAAATATACTGATACACATTATCCTTTATCTTTTCGCCAGTCGCTCCCTACGTGGGAGCGTGGATTGAAATCTCTATCTTCTCGGTGAACAACTTCAAGTGTTTGCGTCGCTCCCTACGTGGGAGCGTGGATTGAAATTTTTTGCTCTAATTGTGTAATCATTATTACCAACCGTCGCTCCCTACGTGGGAGCGTGGATTGAAATTATGCAGGAATAATGACTTTAGCTGGTCAACTACTGTCGCTCCCTACGTGGGAGCGTGGATTGAAATTGTCTCTGGAAAGTGATCGACATAGCAAGGCGTTATTGTCGCTCCCTACGTGGGAGCGTGGATTGAAATCAACTACTGCGTTTGCAGATACTACAAACTCAACAGTCGCTCCCTACGTGGGAGCGTGGATTGAAATTCACCATTTAATAGCTTTAAGCCATAAGGCAGGTTGTCGCTCCCTACGTGGGAGCGTGGATTGAAATCGACTAACTTAGCACCCATGTAAAACTCATTACCACGTCGCTCCCTACGTGGGAGCGTGGATTGAAATAAGTCGGCTGTGTAGCAGGTTACGGAAGAACATTGTCGCTCCCTACGTGGGAGCGTGGATTGAAATCCTTAAATAGTAATAGATGGAGCATATCGGTAGTCGTCGCTCCCTACGTGGGAGCGTGGATTGAAATGTAATCCTTGTAAGATATAATCTCTCCTGTCATGGTCGCTCCCTACGTGGGAGCGTGGATTGAAATAAGACGTTATTGACGCTATATACAGGGATGGCAGTCGCTCCCTACGTGGGAGCGTGGATTGAAATCTGTGGAACCTCGCGCCATAAATGGGACGATTGCGTCGCTCCCTACGTGGGAGCGTGGATTGAAATTCCATCATCATCTTCATTGTTCTGAGTAACATTGTCGCTCCCTACGTGGGAGCGTGGATTGAAATAGCGCAGACAACTCAGATATATTGTTAAAGTTTACGTCGCTCCCTACGTGGGAGCGTGGATTGAAATTGCTTTATCTTGTGCCAACTCTTTGAGATATTTCGTCGCTCCCTACGTGGGAGCGTGGATTGAAATATGGATAGCTCAATGGATAAGCACTCAGAAAAGAGGTCGCTCCCTACGTGGGAGCGTGGATTGAAATCTGTAGAAGATCGCGACGATCACGCAAAATACGAAGTCGCTCCCTACGTGGGAGCGTGGATTGAAATAGAGAGATAATAACTGTTGTTGGCGAGATAATTAAGTCGCTCCCTACGTGGGAGCGTGGATTGAAATTTTAGATAGGAATATTCAAGTCTCTTGAAGTCAAAAGTCGCTCCCTACGTGGGAGCGTGGATTGAAATATAACGACCATCTTTAGAGAGTAAGGGAATGAGGAGTCGCTCCCTACGTGGGAGCGTGGATTGAAATTCAATAACTACACCTGACAATTTAGTTATTGACGCGTCGCTCCCTACGTGGGAGCGTGGATTGAAATCACATGGAAAGCTAATAATCTTCAATCACTTATTGTCGCTCCCTACGTGGGAGCGTGGATTGAAATTCAGATAGAATATGGTTGCACAAGGCATCACTTGTCGCTCCCTACGTGGGAGCGTGGATTGAAATTGCTTAAAGGTAATCGAATTGTTAAAAAAGTATCCGTCGCTCCCTACGTGGGAGCGTGGATTGAAATTTTCTCGCCCAAAATAAATAACCCTTCTCTTCATGGTCGCTCCCTACGTGGGAGCGTGGATTGAAATTAGCTTAGGTGGATTCTTGAAATGTGTGTCATTGGTCGCTCCCTACGTGGGAGCGTGGATTGAAATTTTATCATGCTCTCAATAGGGTCTATGACGTTTCTAGTCGCTCCCTACGTGGGAGCGTGGATTGAAATCTTAGTCCAAAGGGAGAACAACACGACAACATTGTCGCTCCCTACGTGGGAGCGTGGATTGAAATTTTAGGATATGAGTCCTGTACGGGGTATTTGCAGTCGCTCCCTACGTGGGAGCGTGGATTGAAATTTTGCCATGCTTGTTTCCCCCTCGTTTCTTGATCGTCGCTCCCTACGTGGGAGCGTGGATTGAAATTAGTTCGCTCGATAACGGAGAAGGTGTATTAAGCGTCGCTCCCTACGTGGGAGCGTGGATTGAAATCTACTAATCACAGTGTTATATGCGGTGGAGTCTTTAGTCGCTCCCTACGTGGGAGCGTGGATTGAAATTACAAGTCTGGTGCTTGGTTAAGACTCAGGGCGCTGGTCGCTCCCTACGTGGGAGCGTGGATTGAAATCTATTGTCCAGAATGTGCTGGAGAGCTAGTCAACAGTCGCTCCCTACGTGGGAGCGTGGATTGAAATAGTGCGGAATCGTTGACGAGTATCATCTTCATCCGTCGCTCCCTACGTGGGAGCGTGGATTGAAATACATTGGGGATGGACGCGGTGTAGTGATGAAATGGTCGCTCCCTACGTGGGAGCGTGGATTGAAATTTGCTACGTTGCAGGGTTCGATTACAATAGACCTGTCGCTCCCTACGTGGGAGCGTGGATTGAAATATAATATCCATTTAAACCACCTGCCCAGAATACATTGTCGCTCCCTACGTGGGAGCGTGGATTGAAATACCTTCTATTCCTCCTATCTTACTATACTTTATAAGTCGCTCCCTACGTGGGAGCGTGGATTGAAATAATGAAGGATAACCCACTTAATCTGAATATTACACGTCGCTCCCTACGTGGGAGCGTGGATTGAAATGGAGAATACTGTCAGGCTGTGAATGAGACATCCCGTCGCTCCCTACGTGGGAGCGTGGATTGAAATTTGGAGTGTAAACTGGGATCTTCCTGAAAGTTTGTCGCTCCCTACGTGGGAGCGTGGATTGAAATCCCGCGCAAATGTGGACATCGCGGATCCATCCGGTCGCTCCCTACGTGGGAGCGTGGATTGAAATTCTGCTGGTGTACCGTTCCATTTTTTAAGCCAAGTCGCTCCCTACGTGGGAGCGTGGATTGAAATCGTGGTCAAGAGGTATATGCAGGGAGAAACGGAGGTCGCTCCCTACGTGGGAGCGTGGATTGAAATAATTTGTTTCATAATGTTGTCTGATGTTCCTTGAGTCGCTCCCTACGTGGGAGCGTGGATTGAAATTCTCCGCTATATGTTTTGCTTTTGTATAATCTACGTCGCTCCCTACGTGGGAGCGTGGATTGAAATCTTGTGGAATTTTTTATTAATTTTAATGGTGTCGTGTCGCTCCCTACGTGGGAGCGTGGATTGAAATTATGTGTATACTCTTCATGCTCTCCACTCCCTAGTCGCTCCCTACGTGGGAGCGTGGATTGAAATTTCTCAGCTTTGGCTTGCTCATTCTCGAGCTTGGTCGCTCCCTACGTGGGAGCGTGGATTGAAATTGCTTCTCTGCCAAATTCAGCCCAGTTTGTATCGTCGCTCCCTACGTGGGAGCGTGGATTGAAATCGCTTTTTTGGGATGCCACCGTTAGCATATCCAAGTCGCTCCCTACGTGGGAGCGTGGATTGAAATACTGCCGGCCTAACAAATGGATGTTTTCGCTTCGTCGCTCCCTACGTGGGAGCGTGGATTGAAATGTCAACGTCGTTGAGCGTCCATCCCTTACCTTTTGTCGCTCCCTACGTGGGAGCGTGGATTGAAATTGGATAGCTGTAGGAATGAGGGTTCCAACGCTTAGGTCGCTCCCTACGTGGGAGCGTGGATTGAAATAGTCGTACGAACCTTTGCGCGGTCCCGTCTTAGTGTCGCTCCCTACGTGGGAGCGTGGATTGAAATTGTGCTGGCGTAGGTGGCCCTATAACCGGGTTTGGTCGCTCCCTACGTGGGAGCGTGGATTGAAATTTCACTATATAGAGAAAACCCAAGCCCAATGAATCTACCGCCTTTACGGACTTCAGTGACAATTTTACTGGGTATTATTTCAGGTTATAAAAACGTCGCTGACACTGGATCAATCCCACCAGATTCTGCAGAAATAAAAAAGGCGTTTAATGATTTCTTGCCAATAGTCTTAAAATCTACCCATGAATGGGAAAATATAAATAAAAAATACAAGGTAGGTTTATTAATCTAACACTTTTGGTAGGCCCTGGGCTAGCGTGTGAAGGATAGTGTATAAGTATATAGAACTGCCACTTGGAGCCCCAGCAATTAAATTTAATATAAGGAAACAGATTTACAGTTTGGTCTAAATGCAATATCTTTGAATATGGGTTTTATGTTAATACATATAGAAATGAGGGATAGATTAATGGGCTGGTTAGATAAAACATTGGCTTTTGGGATTGGTGTTGTTTTATTTACAAAAGATAAGTTAACTGAACTTGCAGATAATCCAGGTGCCACTAGTCAGATAAAGAGAACGGAATCAAGTAATTCACCAATTCATCATATTCGTAAATACGATTATGGTGAAGTATATCAGGGCGAATTGAAGGATGGTGAAAGGGACGGCCATGGCGTCTAGAAATACTCGACCGGAGCTGTTTATGAGGGCGAATGGAAGAATGGCAATAGAGACGGTCATGGAACAATAAGGTCCGCTAACGGAGCGGAATACAAAGGCAATTTCAAATTAGACGAATGGGATGGTCCGGGAACAGTGAAGTGTGCGGACGGAACCAAATATAGAATAAGAGCGGACAATAAAGCATTATTGCGTCAAGGTTTAGAAAGGAAAAGAAGTGGCGCGTTAAAAGACGCAAAAGAAATTTATATGCAAGCATTACGATTAGATCCTTGTGATATTCAAGCTTACATAAGCATGGGAAAAGTAAGCTACCTATTGGGTCAAAGAGAAGACTCAATACGTTCATATTTGGCCGCGATTCATCTTCAGATCTTTACCAGGGAGAACTTTGAAGATGCTTCAAGTATAAGACAAATTAATCATCGATATGATCAACTTGATAGTGATATTAAAGAACTTTTACCGATGAAATCAGCAACGGTTATTTTAGAAGATGCTAACACTCCGCGCAATATTGCCCATTCTGTCTTAGATCTTGACGACACCGAACCATTATCTCAGAGTGCACAGGGACACTCGCAAATTTATCACTCGCAATTAGCTGGCAATGGTACTTTTAATGATACACTTACTATACTTAATGTAACTGAAGAGGAGTTTGATGCGACTGAGTATGACTATCTTTCGGTGGGCAAACAAATACTTCTGGACCATATTAATTGGAAACAAATTAATGATGTTAACGTTGCAAAGATTTACTTCTCAAAAAAATCAGAAAGGTGAGTCGCTATGGATAGGGAGCATCTCAAGTTTTAAGCAAGTGGTTAAGTGCTGATAAGATATCTGAAGTTACTCCAGAAGATTGTATGAGTCTTCTAGTAGAGAAAAATCTATACGAATATGACCGTAATAACAGAGGTCACTATTTTATAGAGGACTTGAGGACTCTAAGGGATAATAATCAACTTGATCTGTTTACAGATTTAATAATTAAGCAGAAAGCACCTGGGTCGAAGTGGTACATAAGAGCTAAACGCTCGTAATAACGTTCCCCTTAATGACTTGACGCACAGTGAGTGGCTGCTTCATACTTGCCATATTGTATAAATTGCCCAAATATATATAAAGCATTTGTAGTAGCGGAAGGCACTATCTAAGGTGGCTTTATGTTTGTAAAATTATGACGATCCTTGAGGGGGGATGGGAAAAATCAAGACCAAACCTCTTACTGGTTAGATGTGAGGGTCAGAACGTGCATATTCCTACGCATATTAGTATGCATATCCTGATATCACCAATAGTCATACCAATATGCAACCACTACGTACCATGTAATGGATGTCCCACGCTGTTTTAGGCGCAATCTCAGATGACAAAATAACTGCGTTTTTACGAGATTAACTATACGCCCCTATTACCCCATGAATATGAAATTCCAATACTAAAATTTTAGCTTAAATTTGTAAGAATATATTTGCTTGGTTAAATATAATAATATATAATGTAAACATATCAAAGATTGTGTATTTGGGCTGGGAGAATTAGGATTAAAAAACTTCATATTTTCAGTAAGGATAAACAAACCACGCTGAACGGTTTACTGGCTTCTTCAAAGGACGCCTGTAAAACGCTTGGCGTTTTTTATTTTTTAATTCTTGAGTTACAAAGAGCAGTCCTTACGTGAAGGCAGGGGAATGTGTTCATAATTAACTTGACTTAGTTGAATGAAGATTGTAGATGATCTTTGTTTGCCCTAAGTGCCACTAGGTATAGTAGGGAAGCCAGCCCTAGGCACCAGAGAGGGCAGAAGAAGGAGATGAATATGTGGAACTAAATAATCGAGATTTGAAGCTAATCACAACATTATATTTTTTCGGAATTGGTACGTCTGAACAGTTAAGTAGATTATATTTTAAAAATTCAAATGGAACAAGAGCACGATTGCGTCAACTAATGCTGAACAAATATGTTAAATGCGAAAGGTTATCTAAAGGTACAAGCTGGGTGAATGTGTATTACCTGAGCAAAAAAGGTATTTATGAAGCGCAAGATTGGTTAGAATGTTGTTTTGACAGGGAGCTGCAGAATTTAAGCTTTAAATTGAATCCTGTATTATTCCGGCACGATTTAAGGATAGTGGACATTTTTTGTAAATTAGTTCAAGAAAAAATAGTCAGTGTTGATGACTTATTCACTGGCAAGTTTACGGATAGGCGATCATCGCCTGTACTCCCATCCATTTTAGGGAAAAAAGCAACGTTAAGACCAGATGCACGATTCGAATTTGAAAATTGTAATTTTTGGATTGAAGTTGATAGTGGCAGAGAGAGCATGAGAAACATTAATCAAAAGCTTTCTGCCTATCAGACATACTTTGCCTCTAATCCTGGAGGCAGACATACAGTTTTATTTATTGTAGATGGAGAGATTAATTGGAAACGACTCAATAAAATCAAAGTCTTGAGTTCTGAGTATATTGGACAACACGAATTAAGTGGTAAGGTAAATTGGTATACATGCACATGGGGTGATACGAATTTTATTTTCGAACAATTGATAAAGCCGGATTTCTTTAATAAATGTGTAGGCGAACTTATAAGGGCTGGAAACTATAAGGAAACGATGCGTAATCAGGATTACTTATTTGATTATCAATTTTTACCTTCGGTAGTTGCACCAGCTGCGTGGATTGGGTTTAAAGATTTGGATAGTGATTATGAACAATTCTATATAGCAGAATCTGTAGCATGTGGGGAGTCTAGTGCATTGCATAGATTGAAATATTTTATGATTCAATCTAGAGAATATTTTAAGTTGAATGCGGGTAGAAAAATTAAACTTATACTGCTAATAAATGACCAGCGTGACTTATTGGTAATTGGTCAAATGTACCCTGAATTATTTGACAATTTGATTACTGTGGATGTAAATTCACTGCTTAATGGAACAAATAAAGTGCTAATAGCGCAAGAGGAAGCGGTGGAATAATGAAAAAATATTTAAAGGTATTTCAGGCATCTCGATAGGGTTGGAAGCTAGGGAAGGTGCGTTAGAGGATAGTCCCAGCCAGTAGTAGTTGTTCCGTTTAAACTATAGTTAAATAACTAAATATTAATCTAATAAATGGGTGTAGGTGCTACACTCATTCATTAGATTTTTAAGCTGTATACGCTTAGCCTAACGGGCGCAGTTAGTATCGTAAGATTAAGTCTTTCATGCTCAGTGAAAGTATACCAGGTCTGAATCTTTGATACATAGGCATCCGGAATATTATGGTCCTGGCAAAGTATCGGGACAAATTTTCAGTTGTACAATATTCATCTTGCTGGTGGCATATTAGGCTAATGGCCTTTTGCTCGTGAAAATTGACCATTTTACTTTCATCAGTATATATATTATTGCTTTGGTCGCCAAGTTAAAGAACGCGAAAAGAAAACGACCACGTAAATGGACTCCGATTGAACGAGCAGTGGGTGCCACTTTGGTATCCTTCAAAATGAGCAAATCAAGTTTAGGCAATATTAAAAGTATATATTGTCAATTTATAATACTAAAAACTTAAACATATCATAGTAATAAGCAATAAAAAATGTTATTATTGCTTAATTGAAGGAGGCTGATAAATTGATAATAAGTTTTCAAAATCAAAAAGGCGGGGTTGGTAAAACGTCGTCATGCGTGAATGTTGGTTATTCACTTTCGCAAATGGGGAAGAGTGTATTGCTAGTGGACCTGGACCCTCAAGCAAACACGACAGTTAACGCAGGTATTGACGATGAAAAGCTCGATCGAACTATTTATAATTTGCTAACCAAAAAAGGTGCCAAAGCAAAAGATTACATCATTTCTACGAAATACGGGATGGATTTATTGCCAGCAAATATAGAACTTGCTGACGCCGATATTACTCTGGCATCTGCCATCAATCGAGAAAGTATCTTGCGAAAAATTTTGGAACCGATAAAGAATAATTGGGATTACATATTAATTGATTGCCCCCCGAATTTAGGGCTACTCTCGCTTAATGCGCTGACTGCAAGTCAAATGGTAATTATACCCGTTTGCCCGGGATTCTTTTCAATTAAAGGCCTTGGTAGACTCTTTGAAATAATTGGGATGGTTCGAGAAAATCTTCTTAATCCCGATATCACAACCAAAGTTTTAGTAACAATGTATGATGCTCGTGAAAAGTTGTACAAGGATATTATGAACGGCATGGTTGAAAATCTAGGTCAAGACATGATATTCAAGACTAAAATAAGGGTGAATACTGCAGTTAAATACAGTCAAGAAAAGCAACAACCCACAGCGTTCTATAATAAAAAGTGTAAGGCAGCTGTCGATTATGACCAGCTAGCGAGGGAAGTGCTAGAATAATGCTAGAAGGAAGTTTTTCAAAACTAAAATCTATTGGCAATAAACAAAAAGAAGGATTTGTAAATAAACGGACGATTTTGGATGCTACACCGGCGAAAGGGCCGGGAAAACCACCTAAATTTTCATCGTTCACGAGCGAACCATTCTCTACTAAACGCACATATGCGTTCACCAACAGTGCGCTCAACATCTTAGATGAGATTCATTTTAAAGAGCGTCTGAATTATAACGAAATCCTGGACATAGCTATACATCAATACCTTGAGTCATTAAGCAATAAATAATGTTTTTATTGATTAATAATATAAATCTTAGAAGATAAGGCAATAAAAACATTATTTATTGCCAATTGGCGGGATTTGTGTATCAACCATTGATTGGATGGTGTTATATCCACTTCATAAGCACGGGAGAGGTTCAGTTGCTTTGCGTAATGGTAAGGCTGTTGCAATATTCAATACCAAAATTCAAAGACTTACGACATAGCTCGCCTGTTTTTGAATAAAGCAATAATAACATTAATTATTGTCAATTAGAATAATTTATGTAAAAATGGCACATATAAAGCAGTATATTTAAATATTATTAATTAAAAATGCAACCAATTCATCCATTGTGAAGCAATGCGTTTCAGCACATTTTGAGCCTGTCCCCCTATGTCAAAACCTCTTTCAATACGAAGTAGATTGCTTTTGAATACAACCGATCACAAGAAAGGGGATAAATAATATGAGGAAAGATGAGTTCCTTAGCATTCAATTAGTCAAAGAATTTATAAATTGGTTGGCAAAAAAATTAGATGCACAAAATAGTTTTAACCATATTTATTACGAAGGTAAAGGAAAGAAGTTTTGGTCTTGCAATTGCTTGCATTCTGCATATAAGAACTATTATTGGAATGGCTATTTTAAGGCTAATCAAGAAATTAATAATAAAAACTCTACAACTTTGCATCAAAGCATATTGGATGATAATAGGCAGGGAATTTTAAGATCTTGTAACTCTATATTTATAAGCGGTAGATTAAATAATGCAAGAGCAGCACGGACTAACTCTGAGTGGTTAATTAATAATAGCAATCAAGTTATTGATCACCTAAAAAGCATGGAGTCAAGGCAACTGCTTAATTTAGATGTATGTGATACAAATGATCAAAGGCTTCGCCAAATTAAAATTAACTCTGGTTTCATCAATATATATTCTCATATTATTAATAATCTTATTATGTACGATGGAAGAGTTGGAGCGGCTCTTGGATTATTCGTGCGTTTGTACTGCGAGGAAAACCACCTACAGAACATCCCTCCTGAGCTATTATTTGCATTTCATGGGAGCAATCCAAGCTCAAGCATGTACAGGTTCCCAACCTTGAGTAATAGAAATTACCTTGATAACAATATTAGAGCCAGCTGGCTATTAGGTAATCTATTAGAAGAATACAAATCGTATTTTGACTATTCTGGCACTGGAAACCTAAGAGCATTGGAAGCAGCCCTATTTATGATAGGGTATAATATTACAGGGATATATGGCAGTGAAAATCATGAACTGAGACATAAGTACTTGATAGAACTACATGAAAATTGGCAACTACAGAAGGAACAGGAAGAAAATACAAATAGTATTCTTCTACATAGAGAGCTTCTTCTCCACGAACCCAATAATCTTGCTTATAGATATTCTTTAGCAAAAATTTTAGTTGACATCGCTTCTAACGAAAAGGAAATACGCAGAAATTATGAAGAAGCGAGGAAATTATTAAACGAATCATTGCGACTGGTACCGAGAAACATACGCAGTCGCTATTATTTAGGTATGCTCGCTGCGATTGAAGAGAAATGGGATGAAGGCATTAGGTACTTGAACTTTGAAATTGATCCCTCAATATTATCACGAGAAGAGAAAATTAGAGCATTCTATGTTCTTGCAGTATGTAATAGTTCGCTTGGCAATGTGTTAGAAGCCGAGCAAGCGTTGAAGCACGCTAAGGACTTGAATAAACAGGTAATTAATACTGAATTATTACAAGCTGAACTCCAGGTTAGAGATAAACTCAAGACGATTAGAAATAAGAGTATTTCAACATCAAATGATATTCCTCAACAACCAAGGAGTAATGTATCTACGAGCTTCTCAGAAGAAAGACGAGTAATTTTAACAACAAAAAAAGGCGAGAAAATAATGCCAGGCACTGAAGCAGATGAGATATATGAGTCCAATGAAGAGTGCGTAGTGTTGGATCTACGTCAGGAAGTAATACAATATGTGTTCTCTCATTTAATATCCCCGTCCAATACCTTTACACTTTTACCATCACAACAAGGTGTGACACTGGAACCTAAAGAGGCTGATTTATTGGCCTTTCTAATGGTCAAGGGAGATCGTGTATCTACCCAGATATTAAAGAAAGAGCTGTGGAAAGACTCCGAAAATAATGGTGTGGTTAGACAATACATTTTAAGACTGCGGAAAAAGCTTGAAAAGTTATATCCAGAGGTCGCGAAGATAAATATAATAGATAGGACCCCAATTGGGTACGCTTGGACAGATATTCGCCCATTTAAGATAATTCAAAAGCTTGGGCTTAACCCAAGTCTTTAAACTTTTTATGGATTACTTGGCAAGGACCGTTACTAAAGAGTAACGGTCCTTGTTGTATACTTGGGAGAGCATAACAGAGTCCTTACACTCTTTGATTTCATTACGGTTTAGCCCACTAAAAGTTAACTGAACTTTCGCACCCAGATAAACTAGCCGAAAATAAGTATAAAAAAGAGACAAAAAACGATGAAAATCCGCATGAAGCCTCAGTTTTTGGTATAATTAAGTGCTAACCAAAACAAC
>Ga0075525_10000081_pt1 | contig 37472 bp, 30 predicted proteins | sample NGEPertwo_FD_74795 | JGI IMG/M metagenome (GOLD analysis project Ga0075525, IMG submission 74795) | Arctic peat soil microbial communities from the Barrow Environmental Observatory site, Barrow, Alaska, USA - NGEE Permafrost154B-two | ecosystem: Environmental > Terrestrial > Soil > Wetlands >...
CCGCCTCCTCCTGGCCGGCGCATCGCCCAACCGAAGTAGGCCAGCACCAGAACCAAAACCACTATCTCCAAGCCTCCACCTTCCTCTTCGTAGTCGCCGCCCCCGCAGGGCAAATACCTATCGGGGTATGTTAACAGACTTCACCGGACTCCCGGCTCCTGGAAGCACCCGGCCGCCCCGGCCGCGCGCAGAAGAAACGAGATTCCTGGGTAAGGCTTAATCCGACGGTTGTCGAGCTTGACGATAATGATGGGGGCGCTTCGTGACGGTGGACTGGGAACTCTTCGGAACCGAAGTCCTGCGCATCGTCGTCGCCCTGGTTCTCGGCGGATCGATCGGCCTCGAGCGCGAACTGCGGGAGCGCGCCGCCGGTTTCCGCACGCACATCCTGGTAGCCGTGGGCGCCTCGGCCTTCACGCTGGCCTCCATCTACGGTTTTCAGTTGACGGCCGAGCAGGCGGCCGAAGGACAGACGTACGATCCCTCCCGCGTGGCCGCGCAGATCGTCAGCGGCATCGGCTTCCTTGGCGCGGGGGCCATCATCCGCCACGGCATATCCGTCCGGGGCCTCACCACTGCCGCGAGCCTTTGGGCGGTGGCCGCCATCGGGATGCTGAGCGGCGCGGGCATGTATGGGCTGGCGACCGCGACCACGCTACTGGTTCTTGTCAGCCTCGCCGGTCTCCGCTTTCTGGAGCATCATATTGCCGGCACTCGCGGCCAAGGCCGCGTGGATCTACACGTGCGCTTCACCCAGGAGAAGTACGGCAACCTCTCCCGGCTGATCGGGGATTTGGATGAGCGGCATGTGTCGGTGCTGCGGCTCAGCTCGGATCCGGAGGACGCCGACCGGCGGGTGGTGCACCTCAACCTGCAGCTTCCGGAAAGCCTCGGCCGCAACGAGTTGATGTCCATCATCTCGCAGGATCCGGACACGGTCGAGGTCAGCGCCGACTGACCGAAGAGCAGCCGGATCCAAAGCGCTGGACTCGCCGCGATGCGCGAGCCGCGGTCCCAGCCGGTGGCTAAGCCCGCTGAAGCGCCTGCATCTCCCGGGCAAGCTCCTTGATCTCGTCCCGCAGCTTAGCCGCGTACTCGAAGCGGAGCTCCTCGGCAGCGGCGAACATCTCTTCCTCGAGCGAAGCCACCAGCTTCTCCAGTTCCTCCGGCTCCATCTGCTTGCCAGTCCCGTCGAGCCGCCGCTCCTTGGTCGGCAGAGCCTGTCCCAGCCCCAGCAGCTCGGTGATGTCGGAGATGCCTTTGACGATCGATTGAGGGGTGATGCCGTGCTCCAGATTAAACTCCGCCTGAGCGACCCGCCGCCGGTTGGTCTCGGTCAACGCTTTGTCCATGGCCTGGGTCATGCGGTCGGCGTACATGATCACCTTGCCGTGAGCATTTCGGGCGGCCCGGCCGATGGTCTGGATCAGGGCGGTCTCCCCACGGAGGAAGCCTTCCTTGTCCGCATCTAGAATGGCGACCAGGGTGACCTCGGGCAGGTCCAAGCCCTCTCGCAGCAGGTTGATACCGACCAGCACGTCGTACTCGCCCAGCCGAAGCTCGCGGACGATGTGGATGCGCTGCAGAGTGTCGATCTCGGAGTGCAGGTACCGGGCTTTGAAGCCCATCTCCACCAGGTAGTCCGTCAGGTCCTCTGACATCGCCTTGGTCAGGGTGGTGATCAGCACCCGCTCGTTTTGCTCGACGCGCGCGCGCACCTCGTTCATCAGGTCGTCGATCTGGTTGCGCGTCGGCCGGACCTCCACCTCCGGATCGAGCAGTCCGGTCGGGCGCACCAACTGCTCCACCACCTGGCTCGAGGTCGAGGTCTCGTACTCCCCCGGGGTGGCCGAGACGAAGACCACCTGAGGCACTTTCTCGATGAACTCCTCAAAGCGCAGAGGTCGGTTATCGAGCGCCGAAGGCAGGCGGAACCCATTCTCCACCAGCGCCATCTTCCGGCTGCGGTCACCGTGGTACATGCCGTGGATCTGCGGCACCGTGTTGTGACTCTCGTCGATGAATACCAGGAAATCGTCGGGAAAGAAGTCGAGCAGGGCGTGGGGCGGATCCCCCGGTTGACGCCCGGCGATGATGCGGGAGTAGTTCTCGATGCCGTTGCAGTATCCCAGTTCGCGCAGCATCTCCATGTCGTACTGGGTGCGCTGCCGCAGGCGGAAAGCCTCGAGCTGCTTGCCCTCGGCCTCGAGTTCCTTGACGCGGGCCTCCAGTTCCTCGCCGATCTCGTGCACCGAGCGTTCGATGGTGTCGGCGCTGGTGACGAAGTGGGTAGCCGGGTAGACGGCGGTGCTTCGCAGCCGGCGCAGCACCTCCTGCGTCACCGGATTGACCACGCTGATCTCTTCGATCTCGTCGCCCCACAGGGTCACACGCAGGGCATTGTCGTCGTAGGCCGGCCACACCTCGAAGCTGTCGCCCCGCACGCGGAACTTGCCCCGCGCAAAACCCACGTCGTTGCGTTCGTAGTGGATGCCCACCAGCTTGCGGAACACCTCGTCCCGGTCGATGAGCTCGCCCTCCTTGAAAAGCACCACTTGGGCCAGATACTCGTCCGGCGAGCCCAGGCCGTAGATGCAGGAGACGGAGGCCACGATCACCACGTCGCGCCGCATGAGCAGCGAACTGGTGGCGGCGTGCCGCAGGCGGTCGATCTCGTCGTTTATGGAGGAATCTTTCTCAATGTAGGTGTCCGTGGCCGCGATGTAGGCCTCGGGCTGGTAGTAGTCGTAGTAGGAGACGAAGTACTCGACCGCGTTGTCGGGCAGAAACTCGCGAAACTCGTTGCAGAGCTGCGCCGCGAGCGTCTTGTTGTGAGCGATTACCAGCGCCGGGCGGCCCACGTCGGCGATTATGTTGGCCATGGTGAAGGTCTTGCCCGAACCGGTCACCCCGAGCAGGGTCTGGAAACGGTCTCCCCGCTGGACGCCGGTGGTCAGCTTCTCGATGGCCTGAGGCTGATCGCCCTTGGGCTCGTACCCCGCCTGAATGCGGAAGTCGCTAGTCGACGAAGGCATCGGGGTGCCCCTTCCGGAAAAGCTCACGATAATGCTGCACCCGCTCGACGAAACGCCGGGTCTCGGGAAAGGGAATCTCGCCCATGGCGGTATCGGAGGCGGCGGTCTCGCCCGCGGCCTGGGCTTCGGTGATCCAACGGCCCACCACTCCGTGTCCTGCGTTGTAGGCTGCGAGCGCAGTATCCTCGTTGCCGCCAAAACGCTCGAGCAGGAAGGAGAGGTAGAACGTACCCAGCTGGATGTTATCCTCCGCGCGCGCCAGGTCCGGTTGCTCCGGACCCAGGTAACCCTCGCGCTGAACCAGCCAGTCCGCGGTCTCCGGCATCAACTGCATCACGCCTCGCGCTCCGGCGGAGGATTCCGCGTCCACCCTAAAGCCGCTCTCCGCGCGGGCAACGGCCGACACCAGATAAGGATCGACCGAGTAGGCGTCCGCGGCCGCCCGAATCTGCTCCTGATACTCGATCGGATATAGCCGGGCCAACACCGCCGCCGGCAGCTGCTCCATCTCGACGGAGCGAATGCCGATGGCCACGATCATCACGATCCCTAACCCCATAAGGATAGGCCAAAGCCTCCGCGCCCGGGCTTTGCGGCGGGAAGATGCGTCGTAACAGGTATAGGGACGTTGCGTCGTGGCCAAGCTCCTGCTCCTCGGCTGCTGCTAAAGCTTTCGCGTTCCCAGCTACGATATCGGTGCTGGCCCCCGCCGGGAGTCTAGTCGGCCGACTCCCGGCGAACCCGCTCGATAACCTCGTGCACGAATTGTGCCATGTCTTCCGGACAGACGTCGTTGACGTAGACGAAATCGGCCCCCGCTCTACGAGCCTCGCTGGAGAGCTGCCGCTGATCGAGCAGCTCGAATAGAGAAGAACCCTCTCGCCCGGAGGCGCGCTTCCGCCGAACCTCGGGCGGTGCCTCGATGGTAACCACGAAATCGAAGGCGTCCTCCAAGCCCGCCTCGAACAGGAGAGGGACCTCGACCACGACGATGCTTCCGGCCAGGGCGCGGCCGATCTGCTCGGCGATCTCGCGGCCGACTAGGGGATGGAGCAGTTCCTCGAGCCAGTCAAGCGCGCCCACATCGCCGGCAGTCCTTTCGCGCAGCGCCACGCGATCAAGCCCGCCGTCAGCCGCCGCGACTTCGTCACCGAATCGGTCGAACACCGCCCGGATGACTTCGGGACGGCGGTAGAGGTCTCTGACGATCTGGTCAGAGGAGAGCGGCAGGGCGCCCGCCTCGGCGAAGAACCGCAGCGCGGTGCTCTTCCCAGCTGCCTGACCGCCGGTGAGGCCGATGCTGATCGCCCGCGGCGAAGGTTTCGCGGCTCCGCGACCGTCACTCACCGCATCCTCCTTTTAAAGCGAAAAGGGGGGCGCCGGCCGGCGCCCCCCTTCTATTTGGACCCATGAATGGTTCCGCGCCTATTCGGTGCGGAACACCTCCTCGGAAAGACCCAGGCTCTCGGCGTCGATCTCATCCGTGTCCTTCTCGGAGCCGGATTCGGATTCAGATTCGGAGTCCGTTTCGGGCTCGGCTTCTGCTTCGGCGTCGGCTTCGGCCTCGGCCTCGGCTTCTTCAACCTCGGCTTCTTCGCCTTGGGCTTGGGCTTCGACCTCGACCTCGACCTCGGCAGCTTCACCTTCGAGCGCTTCCGACTCGCCTTCCGGCTCTTCGCCTTCGGCTTCGGCCCCCTCGCCCTCGTAGCCCTCTTCTTCCTCGTACTCCTCATCCTCGTATACATCTTCGTGGATGCGGTACTCGGCCTCGAGGCGCTTGAGGCTGAGAGACAGCCGGCGACGCTCGGGGTCGATCTCGATGATCTTGACGTTGATCTCCTGACCGGGCTGCAGGATCTCGGACGGCTCCTCTACGTGGTGCTGAGCCAGCTCGGAGATGTGGATGAGGCCTTCGACCCCTTCCTCGATCTCGACGAACGCGCCGAAGCTCACCAGCTTGGTGACCTTGCCATGCACGATCTCGTTGACCTGCCGGTTCTCGAAGACCTCTTGCCACGGGTCTTCCTGAGTCTGCTTGAGTCCCAGGCTGATCCGCTGGCGCTCGCGGTCGATGTCGAGCACCTTGACGTTGACCTCCTTGCCGATGTCGAGCACCTCAGAGGGGTGATTGACATGGCTCCAGGAGAGCTCGGAGATGTGGATCAGGCCGTCGATGCCGTCCAGGTCCACGAAGGCGCCAAAGTCAACGATGTTGGAGATCGTGCCCTGCACGACGTCGCCCACGTTCATCCTGTCGAGGATCTTCTCGCGGACCCCGCGGCGCTCCTCCTCGAGCACGGCGCGGCGGCTGAGCACGACATTGTTGCGGAAGCGGTTGAGTTCGATCACCCGGCACTTGAGCGTCTGACCGGTGAACTCCTCGAGATCGTTGACCCGACGGATGTCCACAAGCGAAGCAGGCAGGAACCCGCGCACGCCCAGGTCCAGGATCAGACCGCCCTTAACCACCTCGATGACGGTGCCCTCCACGGGCTCGCCTTCCTCGGCGGCCTTTTCGATCCGCTGCCAGGCACGTTCGAAACGGGCACGCTTCTTAGAGAGGATCAGACGCCCATCGGCGTCTTCCTTGGTCATGACCAGGGCGTCGATCACGTCGCCCAGATTGACCTCTTCGCTGGGGTCCACCGACTTACGGATCGAGAGCTCGTTGGACGGAACCACGCCCTCGCTCTTGTAGCCGATGTCGACCAGCACCTCGTCTTTGTCGACGCGGACCACAGTGCCGGTAACGATCTCACCCTCTTCGAAGGTGACCATCACGGCATCGTAGTTGGGGACCATCTCCCCGTCGACCTCGATCATGAGGTCTTGCCCGTTTGAAAGTGTCTGCTCGTCGTTGACTGTTTGGTTCATGTCTTCCCTTGGTTTTATCCCGACAAAAAAGCGCGCGCAAAAAGGTCCCCTGAGGGGCTTTTGGCGCGGGGCAAGTATACCTGCCCCCTTGTCAAAAGCAAATCTCCCCCGATGGGAAGAATGCCCGTCTGCAGGCGCAACTGCGGAGGAAGTCGCGGGGCGTCGTGTGGTGCCGCCCGGGCTGGTGGTGTGGCCCCCGCCCGGGCTGGTGGTGTGGCCCCCGCCCGGGCTGCTACTTCGCGGCCAACCAGTTCCGGCCGATTCCGGCATCGACCTGCAGTGGCGGCTCCATGGGATATGCGGCGACCATCTCCTCGATCATGAGGTCCCGAACCCGCTCCGCCTGGTCCGACGGCGCCTCCGCCACCAGTTCGTCGTGCACCTGCAGGAGCAGGTGTCCCGAAACCGCCTCGTCGCGGAGCCGCCGGTGGATGCGCACCATGGCCACCTTGATGATATCCGCGGCACTGCCCTGGATGATGGAGTTCACCGCCAGCCGCTCTCCCAGCGAGCGGGTCTGGAAGTTGGTCGACCGGATCTCCGGAACGGGCCGCCTGCGTCCGAAGACGGTGGCCACCCAGCCCCATTTGCGGGCATCCTTCACGGTCTGGTCTATGAACTGCCTCACCTTGGGGAGCCGGTCGAAATAGCGCTCGATATAGGCTCCGGCCTCTTCCCGGGAGATGCCGAGTTGCTGTGACAGCCCAAAGGCCGAGATCCCGTACATGATCCCGAAATTGACCGCTTTGGCGTAGCCGCGGTGGATGGAGTCCACCTCGCCCTCAGGCAGATCGAAGACCTCGGCGGCGGTGCGCGCGTGGATGTCCTCTCCCCGGCGGAAAGCCTCCATCAGCGCCTCCTCTCCCGAAAGATAGGCCATGATGCGCAGTTCTATCTGCGAGTAGTCCGCCACCACCAGCAGATGGTCTTCCGCAGCCGCGAAACACTCCCGGATCTGGGCGCCGAGGGCGGTGCGAATGGGGATGTTCTGCAGATTCGGGTCGCTCGAAGACAGCCTTCCCGTAGCGGTCACCGCCTGATGGAAGGTGGTGTGCAGCCTCTCCCCCACGTCCACCGCCGCCGGGAGCGAGATCAGATAGGTGGAGAGCAGTTTGGAGAGCTCGCGGTGGCGCAGGATGGGCTCGATCACCGGGTGCTGGCCCTTCAGCGCCTCCAGGGTCTTGGCATCCGTAGAGACGCCGGTCTTGGTCTTTCGCTGCACGGGCAGACCCAGCTTTTCGAACAAAAGCACGGAGAGCTGCTGGGGCGAGCCCAGATTGACCTCCTCCCCCGCCAACTCGAGGACCTCCTGCTCAAGCTCTTGAATGCGGTCCTGCAGTTTGGCCGAGATCTCTCCCAAGAGGTAACAGTCAAGCAGGATGCCGGCCCGCTCCATGTCGAGTAGGACCCGGGTCAAGGGAAGCTCCACGTCGGTGAAGAGCTGCCAGGCCCCCTGCTCCTGCAGCTGCTCCCGCTGTCGATCGGCGAGAAGCAGCACGTTGACCGCCTCCGCTGCGGCCGTGCCTGACTCGGCCGGCTCTTCTTCGGTGGACGCATCGCCGCCGGCCGCCTCGCCGTCGCCGTCGCCGGGAAGCTCATCGCCGTCTGGTTGCCGGGCCGCGTAGGCCGGCAGCCCGTTCTCGGCTAGGAGTTCCTCCAAATCGTACGACCGCCGCCCGGGCGCCAGAAGATATGCCGCCAGCACCGCGTCGTGACCGGCCTTCTCGAACAGATCCTGCAGCAGCGCCTGGCGCTTGAAGTCGTGGACGACCGGGTAGCCGCGGGCGAGCAGGTCGCGCAGGACCCCGCTCACCGACCGCGGCTCGGAGAGCTCCAAGAGAACCGCATCGGGCTCCCCCGCCGTGCCGCCCAGCTGACCCAGGCGCACCCGCTCGGCTCCGGGCTCTCCCACGAGCGCAAGGCCCACCGGCTTCCGCCAATCCAGCGCCGATTCCAGATCGCGCGGCGAGATGGGCCGCACCTCCAACTTCATCGCCTCGGTGGTTTCCGCCCGCGGTTCCGGCAGCGAGGCCGGCAGCCGGTCGAGCAGGCTCGAGAACTCGAAACGCAGGAACAGGTCGCGCAACTTCTCCCGGTCTGGTTCCTGCGGCTGCACCTCGGCGGCGTGGATGTCGATCGGGGCCTCGCGATCCAGTAGAGCGAGCTTCTTGGAGAGCAGCGCGATCTCGCGATGTTCCTCCAGCAGTTGCCGGCGCTTGGTCCCGCTGACCTTGTCGGTGTTGGCGATGACCTCCTCGATCGAGCCGAACTGCTGGAGCAGCGTGGCGGCCGTCTTCTCCCCTATCCCGGGAATGCCCGGGATGTTGTCGGAGGTGTCCCCTTTGAGCCCGATCATGTCCGGGATCAGGCGAGGAGGAATACCGAAACGCTCGCGCACGCCCTCGGGATCGTAGAGCTTGACCTCGGTGATGCCGCGCCCGGTGGACATGACCGTAACATCCTCGGACACCAACTGCAGCGCGTCCCGGTCTCCCGTCACGATCACGGTTTCGCGCCCCTCGGCATCTGCCTGGCGGGCCAGAGTGGCCAGGATGTCGTCGGCCTCGAAGCCTGGGATCTTCAAATTGACGAAGCCAAAGGCCTCGCAGAGTTCCTCGAAGTACTGCCACTGTTCCTGCAGCAGGTCGGGCATCGGCTTGCGCTGCGCCTTGTACTCCACGAACTCCTCGTGCCGGAAGGTCTTTCCCCGCGAGTCCCAGGCCACGATGACGCTCTCCGGCCGGTACTCGGAGAGGATCTTGATGACCATGGAGCAGAAGCCGTAGAGGGCGTTGGTGGGAAAACCGGTGCTGGTGGCGATGGTGTCGGGCAGGGCGTAGAAGGCCCGGTAGGCGATGTTGTTGCCGTCCAACAGGAAGAGCAGGCCGTGTTGGTGTTCGGTCTTGAGGTCGCTGGAAGTATTTTGATCCATGGCTGAATTGTATCGCGGAGAGAAGCCCGCCTCCTCGGCGGAGGAGTGCCGGCCCAGGGATAGATACGGGCCGCCCTTGACGTGGGCCGCCCCGGACGGGGCGGCCCACTCACATCAGTCCGTGCGCGCGTGTCTTGAAACCAGTCAGCGTGCGCCTTTAGGGCGGACTACGCTCCCAGGATCTGGTCCACCTCGTCGGAATCGACCTCGGTGACGTAGGGAATGCCGGAGATCTCCGCGGCCTCGCGCGTCAGGCAGGCCAGGTCATCCCGGCTCAGGTGCTCCAGCCCGAACTTGCGCGAGCCGGTCATCAGTTGGCGCAGGCCCTGCTTGAGGCGGGCGATGTAGGTGTAGACCCCGACGGCGCCGTCAGGCACGGTACCCAGAGCCTCGTACTCCTCTTTCAACTCGTCGTAGTAGACGAACACCTGCTCGCGCTGCTGGCCGTGCTCCAGGACGTGCTTGGGCAGGCGTCCCTCGTCGAGGAGCAGGCCGATGTTGCGCGAGATCATCGTGGCTGTAAGAGCGGCCCGGCCCAGTCCCGCCAGCTTGAAGTATGGAGCCCCCATGGCGAGCGCCTTGAAGAGATGGTCTTCCATGGAGAAGCCGCCGGCCATGGCGAGGGCGGGCACGTGCTCGCCCTTCTGGTCCAGCCGCTGGGCATACTCGTAGGCCAGGGACTGAAGGTAGAAGGTGGGCACCCCCCACTCGTTCATCATGCCCCACGGGCTCATGCCGGTGCCGCCCCCGGCGCCGTCGATGGTCAGCAGGTCAAGTTTGGCCTCGGAGGCGAATTTGACGGCCCGCGCGAGGTCGGCCGGACGGTAGGCCCCTGTCTTCAAGAAGACGTACTTGGCGCCGGCGTCGCGGAGTTGCTGTACCCGATCGTGGAAGCCATCACGGGTGACCATGCCGATGCGACTGTGACGCTCGAACTCGTTGAAACTGCGGCCGAACTCTTGTTCGACGTGCTCGTCGCGCGGGTCCGGCAGAACCAGGTAGCCCCGCTCCTTGAGCATGCGGGCCTTGCCCATGTCATCGATTTTGACTTCGCCGCCGATGTCTTTGGCGCCCTGACCCCACTTTAGCTCGACCACTTCGACGCCGAGATGTTTGACGGCGAACTCGAGGGCCCCCAGGCGGTTGTCCTCTACGTTCTCCTGCATGACGATGGCGCCCTTGCCCCGGGCCCACTTGCGGTAGAGCTCGACGCGGCGGGCAAGCTCGGGAGCCTGCTTGATCTCGCCGTTCTCGATCACGGACTCCTGGTCCATGCCCAGCACGTTCTCACCGATGGTCAGCATGATGCCGGAGATGGCGCAGCCGACGGCCAGGCCTTCCCAGTGGCGCCGAGCAACGTCCGTCGAACCCAGACCGGGCACCACGATGGGGAAGTCCAGGCTGATCCCGTTGTCGTGCCCCAGAGTGGTGGAGACATCGGCGTTGGGGAAGATGGCCTCGTCGGGATCGGCGGCGACTCCGTGAGCCCCGACCGCGGTGCCCATGATGTTCACGTGGGAGTAGTCGACCGGGTATTCCTTCTGCGCGGCCGCCGTCATGTGCCCGTAAGGCTTGGGATAGAGAAGCTCGGGTCCCCTCATCGAGGATTGCGCCACCTCGCAATAGCCGGCGCAATCCTCCTGACAGACGACACAAAGGCCGCTCTGGGGATTGACGTCGTCGCCCAGGCGCGTCCGCGTCTTGGTCGCCTGCGAGCGGTTGGGATGACTGTAAGTCATGGAACCTCCTGCCAAAGTGATCTTGCCGTCTGCGAATGGCCCGAGCACGCCGGTGCTGGCCTTTCGTACATTGTGGAGGTGCCATTTGTACTCAAGACACCGCCATTCGGCAAGTCGGGAGGCCCCTTGCGCACTACTTTTGTACTACTGTCGCAAACCTGGCTCGATAATTTGGCCATTCGACACTTGACGATAGCGGCTTTGTTGCCCTAAGGACTCGAGCGGCCCCCGGCAGACCGGCCTAGACGGCGGTCGGCCACCGCCGACGCGCCGAGACCCGCGGCAACAAGAAAAGGCCGGACCGCCTCTCGGCGGCCCGGCCCCGCATTGGGTCCTGTTTTCTTTCTGCGCTAGAGAATCGGCAGATACCGCTCCAGCTCGTAAGGCGTCACTATCGCCTTGTACTCGTCCCACTCTTTTTGCTTGTTGATGATCAGGCTCTCGCAGACGCGCTCGCCCAGCACTTCGCGGGCCACCTCTGACTCTTTGAACTTGTTGATGGCATCGTAGAGGTCCTCGGGTAGCGACTCGATGCCCTGATCCTCGCGCTCTTGAGCGGTCATCTCGTAGATGTTGTTGGTGGCCTCGGGCGGCAACTCGTAGCCCTCCTCCATCCCTTTGAGGCCGGCGCCCAGCATGACGGCAAAGGCCAGGTAGGGATTGCAGGCCGGGTCCGGGTTGCGCAGTTCGACGCGGGTCGCCTGCTCTTTACCCGGTTTGTACATGGGCACGCGCACCAGGGCGGAGCGGTTGCGGCGGGCCCAGCAGGAGTAGATGGGCGCCTCGTAGCCGGGCACCAGGCGCTTGTAGGAGTTGACCCACTGATTGGTCACCAGCGCCAGTTCGGGGGCGTGCTTGACCAGGCCGGCGATGTAGGACTTGCCTTCCTTGGACAGGTTGTACTCGTCGTCGGCGTCGAAGAAGACGTTCCGCGGGCCTTCGAACAAAGACTGATGCGTATGCATACCGGAGCCGTTCTCACCGAAGATCGGCTTCGGCATGAAGGTCGCATAGATGCCGTGGGCCTGGGCGATCTCCTTGACCGTCAACCGGTAGGTCATCACCTGGTCGGCCATCAGCCCGGCTTCCTTGTAGCGCAGATCGATCTCGTGCTGGGAGGGCGCCACCTCGTGGTGCGAGTACTCGACCTGGATGCCCAGTTCCTGCATGGCGATGATGGTCTTGCGCCGCAGATCGGAGGCGACGTCCAGGGGAGTCAGGTCAAAGTAGCCGCCGGAATCGATCACCTGGGTGCTGCAGTTGTCACGCAGATAGAAGTATTCCAGTTCGGGGCCCACGTACATGGTGTAACCCTTGTCCGACGCCCGCTGGAGGGTCCTCTTGAGCACGTTCCGGGGATCGCCCTCGAAGGGGGTCTCGTCCGGGTTCTTGATGTCGCAGAACATGCGGGCGGTACCGCCGGCCTCTCTGCGCCAGGGCAGCATGACGAAGGTGCTGGGGTCCGGCCAGGCGATCATGTCGGATTCCTGAATCCGGCCGAAACCCTCGATGGAGGAGCCGTCAAAACCCATGCCCTCATCGAACGCGCCTTCCAATTCTTGATCGGTGATGGCGAAGCTCTTGAGGAAGCCGAGGATGTCTGTGAACCACAGGCGGATGAACCGGACCTCGTTGTCTTTGACGTACTTGAGTACCTCTTCTTTGGTCATGCCTTTACTCATGCGCACCTTCCTTGAAATCTCATTGGGCGAATCCCAGGGTAACGGCTGCCCTGCCTATTGGACAACAAGCAGTTGGCTAAAGATAGACCCTGGTACTTGTACCTTTGGCTAGTAGGCATAGAGCTTACCGTAGGGCCGGTGGGTATAAGGGAAGATCTTGATGAAGGGACGCTCCAGGATTTCCCCTGCGTCCAGCCCCATCCAGCCGACAAAATCGCGCACCAATTCCTCCATCCGGCTTTGCTCTGCAGCCGAGAGCGGCGCGATGCTCACCTCTTTGCCCAACTGATGCTCCGCCACCTCGCCACGCACGTAGATGACTCCCCCATGCATGCCGGTGCCCAGGTAGGAACCCACGATGTCCTTGCCGTCGCTGCCCAGGCCGAGCAGCACCAGCTCACCCCCGGCCATGTACTCGCCGAAGAAGTCCCGCGCTTTGCCGCCGATAACCATCGCCGGGCGCTGATCCTCGTAGGCCTTCATGTGGATGCCCACGCGGTAACCCACATCGCCGCGCACATATAGCCGGCCCCCCCGCATGCCGTAGCCCAGCACGTCGCCGGCATCCCCGTTGATGACCACTAGCCCGCGGTTCATGGTGTTGGCCACGCCGTCCTGGGCATTCTCGTTGACGATTAGGGTGGGACCGGTCATGAAGGTGGCCAGATCGTTGCCCGGCACGCCGTTGATGATCACGCGGACGTCTTCTCCGGAAAGACCTCCGCCGATGTAGCGCTGGCCGTTCACGTTCTCCAGGATCACCGTCTGGGCGCCGTTCAGCATCTCCTCCCGGATCTGCTCGTTCAGCGTCTTGTAGTAGACACCGCGCGCATCGATGCGGGCTTCGCTGCCCTCGTGGCTCACCGCGCCCTTGTCCGTACCCGGCTGCCCCGCCACCTTGCGGGCGGGCTCGGCACCGATGGGCCCCCGCCGGGCGGGACCGGTGGGCACGCGCCTGATGGTGGCGGAATCAGGTGACATTCTCTCTCCGTGATTATCGTCGTTCATTTGCCTAGTGGCCGATCCCGGCGGGCTTCACGCCGAGAATCTCCTGGGTTTGCTGGTCGAGCCCCAAGCTGCGGAGCCGTTCGTGGCTACCGCGCAAGGATTCGACCGCGTTCACTCCGAGCGCGCCCAAGATCTCCGCGAGCTCATGACTCCACGCGGTGACCAGGTTGACGATTCGCTCGGCTCCCCACTCCGGATCCAGACGGCGGGTGAGCTCGGGCTTCTGCGTGCAGATGCCCCAGGAACAGGAGCCCGTGTGGCACTTCTGGCACAGATGGCAGCCGAGGGCCACCAGCAGCGCGGAGCCGATGGCGCAGGCGTCGGCGCCCAGGGCGATGGCTTTGGCCACGTCGGCGGAGCTGCGGATTCCTCCGGCCGCGATCACCGAGGCCCGATTGCGGATGCCCTCGTCGCGCAGACGCTGATCCACCACGCTGATCGCGAGCTCGATGGGAATGCCCACATGGTCGCGGATGACGGTGGGAGCCGCGCCCGTTCCTCCGCGGAAACCGTCCAGGTACACGATGTCGGCACCGGCCCTCACCACGCCCGAGGCAATCGCGGCCACGTTATGCACCGCCGCGATCTTGACCGACACCGGCTTGTAACCCGTGGCCTCCTTGAGAGCGTAGATCAGCTGCCGCAGGTCCTCGATGGAGTAGATGTCGTGATGCGGCGCGGGCGAAAGGGCGTCCGTGCCCTGCGGGATCATCCGTGTGACCGATACCTCCTCGTTGATCTTCTCGCCCGGCAGGTGGCCGCCGATGCCCGGCTTGGCTCCCTGACCGATCTTGATCTCCACGGCGCAGCCGGCGTTCAAGTAGTCCGCGTGGACTCCGAACCGGCCCGAGGCGCACTGCACCACGATATTGTCCTGGTAAGGCTGGAGGTCGGCGTGCAGACCGCCCTCGCCCGTGTTCATCAGGGTGCCCAGCTCCTTGGCCGCCATCGCCAAGGAGCGGTGGACGTTGAGCGAGACCGAGCCGTAGCTCATGCCGCCGAAGACGATGGGGGTCTCGATCTGGAGCAGCCGGTCCATCTCGGTCTTCAGCTTGGGCTTGGACCCATTGCCGTCCGGCACGTACTCCACCTCGACCTTGTCCGGCTTGCGCCCCAGGAAGGTGCGCAGCTCCATGGGCTCGCGCAGGGGGTCTATCGAGGGGTTCGTCACCTGGCAGGCGTCCAGTAGCAGGTGATCGAAGATGCGCAGGTAAGGTTTGTCGTTGCCCATCCCGGCCAGGAGAACCCCGCCCGTCTCCGCCTGCCGCCAAACGGCTTTGCGCAGATCCGGGGAGAAGCTGTCTGAATGCTTGTAGGCGAGCGGGTTCTTCTCCACGAGGATCGCCTGCGCCGGGCAAAAGGTCACGCAGCGGTGGCAGGCGCCGCACTTGGAGGAATCGGGTACGGGATAGCCGGTCTCCTCGTCCATCTTGTGCACGCCCCAGCCGCACTGGTGGGCGCAGCGGCCGCACTTTTGGCAAAGCTCCTTGTCGATCCTGACCCGGAACTCCGGTCTCGTGAACGTCACTTCAGCCATCTAGTTCACCTCGGCAGGCACGCTTTGCGGAACCGCGCCGGACGCCGCCCCCCTGAGTCGCGCGATCACGGGCTCGCCGGCCCGGGGCATCCAGCTCTTCTCGGGCTTGGGGCAGATCTCACGGATGGCCGACTCCTCGCTGGCCACGTAGACGCGGTTCCCGTCGCGCGCCGCCACCAGTGGGCGCAGCTTGATCCGGTCGTTGAGTGCCACCATGCCGTCCTCCATGCCCAGCACCACGGCGAAGGGGCCATTGAGCAGGCCCGGACCGTAGACCGTGCGCAGGGCGGTGTAGAACTCCTTGTCGTCCGCAGGCATCAGGTCGATGTCCTTCCAGAAGGGCGCCGCCAGGGCGCGGCAGGCGATCTCCACCGGCAGTTCGTGCCGGCGCAGCATCAGATCGAACAGGTAGGTGACCACCTCGGTGTCGGTGCGCAGCGTGAGCTGGTAACCGTGCGACTCCAGGTAGCGCTTGTTGATGCCGTAGGAGCTGATCTCGCCATTGTGCACGATGGAATAGTCGAGCAGGCAGAAGGGATGCGCCCCTCCCCACCAGCCCGGCGTATTGGTGGGAAAGCGGCCGTGACCGGTCCAGGTCCAACCCGCGTACTCGTCCAGCCGGTAGAACTCCCCGATCTCCTCGGGGAAGCCGACGCCCTTGAATGCGCCCATGTTGCGCCCGGCCGAGGCCACGAAGGCTCCATCGATTCCGGAGTTGATATCCATGAAGGCATGGACCACGTAGTCGGCCTCGGAGAGCTGCGTCTCTTGCAGACGCTCAGCATCCACCCGGCAGAAGTAGCGGTGCAGGAGGGGCTCGTCCTGGATGCCGCGCACCGCCCGCGTGGGGATGGGCTCCTCGTGGTCGATGGCAAAGTGGCGGGCCAGGTAGAACTCGGTGTCCTGCCGGGCGTCCTCGTCCGCGTACATCATGTGGAAGGCGTAATGCTCGGGGTGCTCGGGATAGATGCCGTAGCCGGCGAAGCCGCCACCCAGTCCGTTACCCCGGTCGTGCATGGAGGCCATGCTGCGCACCGCGAGTTCGCCGCTCATGCGTTCGCCGGCCTCGTCGCAGACGCCCATGAGCCCGCAGTTGCCGAGGATGCCCTCCTCCGCCTCCACGGTGTAGCTCGGGCGCGGCCCCACATCGGGGATCTTCGTCCCAGGCAGGGTGAGTCCGCCGTATTTTCGTGCCGGTCGGTCGATCACGCCGCGTCACCTTCACCTTCGGCTCTGCACCGGTTCAAGATTCTGGTCAGGGCTTCATGGCCGCGCGGGGCCAGCGGTTCCAGGCCCAGCTTCCTGCGCTGGCTCTCCCGGGGCTCGCCCAGGGCGCCCGTGCTGAGGAAAGTCTCGTAGGCTGAGAGCACCTGCGCGGGCACTTTGTCCTTGCGCAGCGCGAGTTCTTTCAGCCTGCGGAAGACTTCGGCCATGCCCAGCCGGCTGTGGCACTTCTCGTAGCAGGTGTAGCACTCGATGCAGCGCCAGAGGTCACCGCGTTCCAGGAGACCGTCCAGATCGCCCTGCAGGATTTCGCCGATGATCTGGGTGGGACTGAAGTCCCCCTGCACCTTGGCCACCGGGCAGTCCTCTTCGCAGGCGCGGCACTCGCTGCATTTCTGCAGTTCGGCCACGTTGAAATCGCGGGCGATCTCCTGCCGGTCTTCGATGCGGCCCTCCCACTTCTCGAGAAAGCCCTCGACAGGAACGCGGTGCATGCCCAAGCCAAGCTCTTCAGGCTGACGACCCATGGCCAGGGCCACCAGTTCGGCGTAGTAGAAGACCGGGATACCCTGCGCCTTGGCCTGCCGCTGGATGCTCGCCTGATTGAGGTCGAACTGCTGGAAGCAGCTGGGACAGACCACCACCAGGGCGTCCACTTCGTGCGAGGCCAAGTCGGCCAGTTTACGTCGGCAAAAGTCGAGGGCGCCCTCGCGCTCGCCCACCCGGTCCAGGGCGCCGCCGCAGCAGTCCATCTTGGTCTCGTAATCGACCACGGTCGCGCCCAGCGCCCGCACCAGATCCTCCAGCTTGGTGGGCTTGGTCGAGCTATCCCAGCGCACGGCCGGGCTGGGTCGGAGCAGGTGACAACCGTAGTGTACGCCCAGGCGCATTCCCCAGAGGGGCCTGCTCACCCGCTTGGCGAGCGCGGCCGGCCCAACTTCGTCGAACATCCACTCGGCAAAGTGGCGCACCTCGGGGCCCTCGCCCAGGGCGAGATCGACTTCACCAAGCAGCTCGTTCACGCGGCCCCGGCGGCGCCAATCGTTGGTCAGGTCGGCCTCGGTCGATTTGAAGGTGGAGTAGCAGCCGTTGCAGGGCGTGAGGATGGGCAACCCGGCTGTCTCGGCAAGCGCCAGGTTGCGCGCGGCGGTGACGTAGAAAGCGTCCTCGTCGACGACTTTGACCAACGTCCCCTCGGGGCAGCAGGTGTAGCCCTCGACCTCGACCACCTCCGCGCCCATGTCGTCCAGCACGAGGCGGGTCGACTTCTCGATGAACGGAAAACGAGCGGGGATCGTGCAACCCCAGAAAACCGACATACGCTTCATACCAACCCCAATGCGAGAGGAGGTTCCAACTCCGGCGCCTTACAGGAAAAACCAGCTTAGCAACGGGTTCGCCTTGGGTTTTTATCCATATGTCGGAACCAGCGGCCCCCGCGATGGGCCATATGGCCAAAGCAGTAGGACCCTTCGCGGGGGTTCCGCGCTGCCGTGTAGGCCGGGCCTACTCCAGGGGGAAGCGGAAGCCCGGCTTGGCGGTCCCGGGTACAAGGGGGCTGGCCGGCAGGCCGGGCCGCGGATCGCCGTGGTTGTATCCGCCCGGGGCCACGTCGTTGGGGCCGTCCGCATAGAAAAGCGAGGCCAGCGCCTGAATCTGCGCTCTACCCGGGCCCAGTTCGAACTGGCCTCCTCCGTAGAGCGGGATTTTCTGCGCCAAGCAGTACTCGATGGTTTCCAGCACTCTCTGCAGAGTGCCGATGCGGGAGGGCTTGATGTTGATAGCCCCGGGCCGGGAGTCGAGCGACTTGACGTCCTCCACGGAGTGGATGATCGCGTCCCAGCTCCAGCGGTCGCGCACCTCGGCTAGTTGAGCCACCGCCTCAGGTTCCCGCGAGGGATCCTCGATCCACGCGTTGGGAAAGTAGCGCTTCACCCGTTCGTACATCTCCGGATCGTAGGGCTGATCTACCGGCGTGCCCACGTAGGCCGCCTTGAGATCCAGGATGCGGACGCTCTCGGTCTCCGCCAACTCCCGGAACAGCTCCTCGCTCCACGAGCTCTGCGGATCGAGCTTGAACTCGAGCTTCGGGTGTTGCGCGAGCCAGCCTTTGGGAATGCCCGCGCTCGGCGGAGAGCCCAACCGAGTAGAGACCACGAAACGCAAGGGCCGGTACCCGCGGCCAAGCGCTTCGGGAAAGGACAGTCCCGCCTGCTTGAGCGCCAGGTCCAGCGCGGCACCCTCGAAGCCCCAACGCGCGTAGAGTTTCTCCTCCACCTGCTCAACGGGAAAGAGGCTCTCCAGCCGCTCGGAGAAGTCACCGAAGGTAGAATTGGTGGCGAGGTCCAGCGCGGCTACTTCGGGGAAGCGCGCCCGCTGCAGTTGCTCGTCGTAGCTGACGTCCTCGCCAAGACCCTGGTGCCCGTTTCCCTCGAGCATGATCTCGGTGGTCACCCGCGCGAAGCCGCTGGAAACCTCCATCTCGTTCAGCCGCACTTCGTGCCTATCGATCCGCAGCGGAAGCCGACTCAGTTTTTCGTATGCCCCGGTATCCACCTGCACCCCCGCTTGGGTAGCTCCTTGAACTCTACGTTTCCTTACCCGGGCGGGGCTCACCCCAGCCGCCGCCACCAGGAGTCTCCAGGGTGAAGGTATCTCCCGGGTCGAGGCGGTGCTCACCCTTGGCCGGTACCTGCCGATCGTTGACCAGACAGCGTCCCACCGCGCCGGGCTCGCCTCCGCTCCGCCCCGGCGGGGCAAACCATCGGCGCTCGGTCAGCAGGCTCAGCGACGAAGCCTCGAGCACCCGGAAACGGCGGACGAGTCCGTCGCCGCCGGTCTGCTGTCCGGCGCCGCCGGAGCCCTCCCGGATCTCGTAGCGCTCGACCCGCAGGGGGAAGTCACGCTCCAGGGCCTCGATGGGCGTATTCAGCGTGTTGGTCATCCCGGAGTGAATTGCGTCGGTGCCCCGAGCCGCGGAGGAGGCGCCGCCCCCGCCGGCCAGAGTCTCGTAGTAGGTGTAACTAGGACCGCCTAGCGCCAGGTTGTTCATGGTTCCCTGGGAGGCGGCGGGTAGGCCAAGGGGTTCCCCCAGGGCGTCGAGGATCGCATCGACCACGCGCTGGCTGGTCTCGACGTTGCCGCCCGCCACAGCGTGCGGGGTTTGCGCGTCAAGCAGCGATCCCGCCCGGGTCAGCACCCGAACCAGCGACTGACAACCCGCCGCTCCGAAGGGGCTCGGGTCGAGCAGGGAGCGGGCGAAGAAGAGGCAGGCGGAAACCGTCACCGCCCGGGAGCAGTTGAGGTTGCCCGCGATCGCGTCCGGAGACTCCCGAAAATCGAAGACGAGTTCCTCGGCCGAGATCCTCACCTCGACCGGCACGGGGATGGGCGCTTGCTCGTGCTCCAGACCGTCGACCTCCAGCCGGTCACAGCCACGATACGTCCCTTCAGGCAGCTTGCGCAGGGACGCGGCGGCCCGTTTCAAGCTGTAGGCGCGGACTTCGGCGAAAGCCCTCTGCACGTAGGATCCTCCTCGCTCCTGCTCCAGCCCGCTCAGTCTGGACAATCCCAGCCGCACGGCCGCCGCCTGCGCCATCAGGTCGGCGCGGCGTTCCGCCGGGCGGCGGGTGTTCGCGAGGATCAGATCCAGCACGTCCTCCTGCCGGACTCCCGCCGCCTCCAGGCGGACCGGTGGAATCACCAGGCCCTCCGCGAAGAGCGAGGTGCTGGTGGCAGGCATCGATCCGGGATAAGCGCCTCCCACGTCGGCGTGGTGAGCCCGGTTGGCCACGAAGCCGACCACCTCTCCCCGTGAGAACCAGGGAGCGGCCATGGTGATGTCGGGCAGATGCGTGCCCCCGCGATAGGGATCGTTGAGAACCCAGATGTCGCCCTCGGCCTGAGCGCGCTCCCCGATCGCCGCCACCGAAGCGGGTAGCGCTCCCAGGTGGACCGGGATGTGCTCCGCCTGCACCACCAGGTTGGCCTCGCGGTCGAGCAGAGCAGCGGAACTGTCCCGGCGCTCCTTGATGTTGGCCGATCTCGCCGAACGCACCAGCGAGGTGCCCATCTCCTCCGCCAGGGCATGAAAGGTTCCCACCGCCAACTCGAGGTCGACCGGGCCGAAGTCAGCCTCATTGGCCGGGGGCATCCCGCCGAACTTTCGCCCGTTGCTCAAAGGAGACCTCCCGGCTCCTCGGCTGCGCCGACGCGGCGCAGCCGGAGCGCGCCCGGCAGCGAGGTCACCTGCCAGCCCCGCGGGACGTACGCGCTGTACTGCTCAGCGCTCACCACCAACGGCCCGGACAGGGCGGCTTCCGCCCCCTCCATCACGCCCTCGTCGTCGTTCGCACACTCGTCCTCGTTCATCGGGTCTTCCTCGTTCACGACGTCTTGCTCGATCACGACCCCGTAGTAAGGAATCTCGTGCCAAGCTTGGTCCGCATACAGTGGTCCGGCGCCGGCACGGCGAAGCCGTGGCACCACCCGCTCCGGCGCAGCGAGGGGCGCCCGGATCTCGGCCACCACCCGGGCGGCGATCACCTCAACGCGGCCCGCGGGCTCGGCGTAGCCAAAGCGCTCCTCATGCAGACGATGGAACCGCTCCGCCAGCGGGCCGATGGCGCTCCCGCGTTCCACCACCATGCCCAGCTCGTAAGCCTGGCCCGAGTAGCGCGCCTCCACCTCCCAGCGGTAGTCGACGCCTTCCTGATCAATCGACTGAACGCTGTCAGTGCCCCCCTCGGAGCCCGGCTCCGCGCGCCGCCCGTCCGCCGCCTCCCGGTCGGCCACCACCGCCTCCTCCAGTGCGGCCCAGCGCCTCCGCCACTCCTCTTCGGTCAACGTCCCCAGGTCCCAGAGAAGGCTCGCCGTACGGTCGAAGCGGCTCGGGGCGGCAGCCAGTCCCTCCGCGCTGAAAGCCCCTGCCCTGAGCGGCAGGAGCACCTCAGGAGCGCCTATCTCGTCGGCCAGCTCGCAAGCGTGGAGGCCCCCGGCGCCTCCAAAGGCGAGTAGCACATAGCTGCGGGGGTCCAATCCCCGCTCGAGCGTCACCTTGCGCAGGGCGGCCGCCATGTTGAACACTCCCACCCGGAGCACACCTTCGGCCGCTTCCTCCACCCCCAGTTCTGCTTCCGCCGCCAGCCGCCCGAGCGCCTCGCGGGCCGTCTCGGGAAACAGCTCTACCGTTCCTGCGAACGGCCGGTCGGGCCGGATTCGCCCGAGCACCAAGTTTGCGTCGGTCACGGTGGCGGCGACCCCCCCGCGCCCATAACAGGCCGGCCCCGGGCGGGCACCCGCACTCTGCGGCCCGACTTTAAGGGCGCCCCCTGCATCGACCGTGGCCATGCTGCCCCCGCCCGCGCTGACCGTGTGGATGTCCACCATGGGCAGACGGCAGGGGAGGCCCGCCACCTCCCGCTCGGTTGAAGTGGGCAGGGGAACTCCGCCCTCCTGCGACCCGCGCAGATCGACGGCGGCGCAATCGGTCGAGGTGCCGCCCATGTCGAAGGTCAGAGCCCGCTCGTAACCCAGACCCCTCGCAAGAGCGGCGCCCGCCCGCACTCCCCCCGCGGGTCCCGAGAGCAGAAGGCGGGCGCCGTGGCGGCGCGCCTGCTCGTAGGGCGAGGTCCCCCCACTGGAGGTCATGATCTCTGGTACCGGGAGACCGGCTCTGCGGCAGCCTTCCCTCAGGCGCTCGAGGTATCTTCCGGTGCGGGGGGTGACGTAGGCGTCGAGCACCGCCGTGCTCATCCGCTCGAACTCGCGAAAGAGCGGCGCGATTTCCGCCGAACAGACTACCGGCACCTGCGGCAAAGCTGTCTGAAGAGCGGCGGCCAGTCGCTGCTCGTGCTCGGGATGGCGAAAGCTCCACAAGAGGCAAACCGCCACCGCCTCGGGTTCGCAGGCCGCCACCATCCGCACCACCCGCTCCACCTCCTCGGCCGACAGCGGCCTCTCCACGCCGGCCGGCCCCACCCGTTCGCCCACGGTCACGCAGTCCTCGCGCATCACCAACGGCGGAGTGCGCTCTGGGAAAAGGGTATAGAGATGCAGCCTCTCCTGCCTTCCGATAGTCAGCAGGTCACGGAAGCCTTCGGTGGTCACGAGAATCGTACGGGCTCCGCGCCGTTCGAGCAGGGCGTTGGTGGCGACGGTCATGCCGTGCACGAATCGCGTGACCCCGGCAGGCGTGACCCCCGCACGCGCGAGCACCGCCTTGGCCGCCGCCAGGACGCCCTCGGACTGAGGGTCGGTGGAGAGGGTCTTCGCGCTAAAAACCCGGTGCGGCGTCACCAGCGCCGCGTCGGTGAAGGTGCCACCGACATCGATGCCCAGAATCACGGGGAAAAGAGGGCGCCGGCTACGCCGCGCCCAGATAGGCTTCCTGAACCTGGGGATTACTTAGCAGGGCCTTTGAATCTGCGGTGAGGACGATGGTGCCCGTCTCCATAACGTACCCGCGGTGCGAGATCTCCAGGGCTACGTTGGCGTTCTGCTCCACCAACAAGATGGTCATCCCCTGCTCGTTGATCTCCTGGATGATCTGGAAGATCTTCTCCACCAGCATGGGCGCCAGGCCCATCGAGGGTTCGTCCAACATCAGGAGCTTGGGTTGCGCCATCAGCGCCCTGCCCATGGCCAGCATCTGCTGCTCGCCGCCGGAAAGCGTACCTCCGGGTTGATTGCGGCGCTCCCGAAGCACCGGGAAGAGATCATAGGCCCGCTCGAAATCATCCTTGAGATTCTGCCCGCTGCGGCTGAACGCGCCCATCTCCAGATTCTCGCGCACGCTCATGCGGGGAAAGATCTTGCGGCCTTCCGGGGACTGGGAAACCCCCAAGGTGACGGTCTTGTGCGCGGGGACGTTCGTGATCTCCCGCCCGTCATAGTGAATGGCACCGCTGCGAGGCCGCACCAGTCCGGAGATGCTGTTGAGCGTGGTGGACTTGCCGGCACCGTTCGCGCCGATCAGCGTGACGATCTCCCCCCGTTTGATCTCCAGGGAGACCCCCTTGAGCGCGTGGATATTGCCGTAGTAGACGTGGATATCGTCCACCAGCAGCAGAGGTGCCTCGCTCGTCGAGTTTTCCGCGCGTTCCGCCACTCAAGCCTCCACTGCGTGACCCAGATAGGCCTCGATCACCTTGGGGTCTTGCCTGACCACGTCCGGACTGCCTTCCGCGATCTTCTCGCCGTGGTCCAGCACCACTATTCGGTCGGAGATGCCCATCACCAGGCGCATATCGTGCTCGATCAGGATAATCGTCATCCCCTCATCGCGGATCCGGCGGATCAGGCGCATCAGATCCTCGGTTTCCTGTGGGTTCATACCCGCCGCCGGCTCGTCCAGGAAGAGCAGCTGGGGATCGGTGGCCATGGCCCGCGCGATCTCCAGACGGCGCTGTGAGCCGTAGGGCAGATTCATGGCCAGTTCGCCCGCATGGCCTTTGAGCCCCACGTATTCCAGCAGCGCGAGAGCCTTGTCTCGGACCCGTTCTTCCTCACGCAGCGCCCTCGGGGTGCGCAGAATAGCCGAGAACACGTTGGTCTTCATCCTGCAGTGCTGCCCCACCATCACGTTCTCGAGCGCAGTCATGTCGTTGAACAGCCGGATGTTCTGGAAGGTGCGCGCTATGCCCAGCTTGGTCACCTGGCTGGGCAGGCGACCGGCGATCGACGTGCCCAGGAACTCAATCTTGCCCTCGCTGGGCTCGTACACCCCGGTGATCACATTGAAGAAGGTGGTCTTGCCGGCGCCATTCGGCCCGATCAGACCGACGATTTCCTGCTCGTCCACGTGGAAATCCACGTCGTTGACCGCAGTCAGGCCGCCGAAGCTCTTGCTGAGGCCGGTTACCTCGAGAACCGCCATCCCCGCCCCTAGCGCGAGCGCACGTCGGCCACGGCCTGACGCTCCTGCTCGCTCTGGTGAACTGTGCGGGGACGCATTTCCAAAGCCACCCTGCGGCTGCCCAACAGGCCCTGAGGCCGCAGGACCATCATCGCCACCAGCACCGCGCCCATGGCAATCCCCCGCACTTCGGGATGCGCCTGGATGAACTCGAAGTCCCGCAGGTACTCCTGAAGGGAGATCCAGAGCACGGCCCCGGCGATGGGTCCGATCAGGTTCCCCATCCCTCCCAGGACGACCAGGCTGACCATCAGGATCGACTCCATCAATTTGAAGTTGCTCGGATGGACGAAGTTGAGGTAATGGGCGAAGAACACCCCCATGACGCCGGCGAAGAACGCGCCGACCGCGTAGCTCAGCAGCTTGTAGCGCGAAGTATGGATGCCCATGGCCTCCGCCGCGATCTCATCCTCCCTGATGGCGGTCCAGGCCCGGCCGATGCGCGAGCGGATCACCCGGGAGATCAGGAAGACCGAGAGGATGGCCAGGCCGAGGATGAGCCAGTAAAGCCGGCGCGCGTCGCCAAAGACAAAGCCGGCCACCGCCGGATCGGGAACCGAAATGCCCGAGGGGCCCCGGGTGACGGCGTCCCAGTTGTTGGCCACGATGCGGATGATCTCCCCAAAGGCCAGGGTCATGATGGCCAGGTAGTCACCGCGCAGGCGAAGAGTCGGGTAACCGATGATCGCCCCGGCAATCGAAGCCAGGATGCCGCCGATCAGCAGGTTGACCCAGAACAGCCACCAAACCTCGCTGACCGCCACCCCAAAGTGCGACTCGAGCACCTGGATGAAGAGTATGGCCGTGTAATAGCCGCCGACCGCGTAAAAGGCCACGTAGCCCAAGTCGAGCAGGCCGGTGAAGCCGACCACGATGTTCAGACCCGACGCCAGCACCACGTAGATCAGCACGATGGTGAGAAGCGTCAGCCAGCGAGCGGAGTCGATCACCAGAGGAAGCACCATGGCGACCGCAACCGCGGCGATGACAAATGCGCCGTACCAGCCCAGGTCGCGCACGCGTTGAGCAATGCTGCTCACGGAGGGCATTACGCCTTCTCCGAGATATGACTGCCGAGCAGGCCCGACGGCTTGAAGACAAGCAACAGGATCAGAATGACGAACGCAAAAGCATCGCGATACGAAGAACTGATGTACGCCGAGCCCAAAGATTCGATGACTCCCAGGGTGATCCCCCCCAGGAAGGCTCCGGGAATGTTCCCGATGCCGCCTAGCACCGCGGCGATGAACGCCTTGAGACCGGGAATGAAGCCCATGTCGGGCTTGGCGAAGTGGTAGATGGCCCCATACATACCGCCCGCCAGCGCGCCCATCGCCGAACCGATGATGAAGGTGATCGCGATGACCCGGTTGACGTTGACGCCCATCAGGGCCGAGGTCGATTTGTCCTGGGCCGCGGCCCTCATGGCCCGTCCGATTCTGGTGCGCTGCACGAAGAAATTGAGGATCAGCATGGCCAGCACGGTGACCGCCACCACGAAGATCTGGAGATAGGTGATCTGCGCGTTGCTCACGGTGATGTATTTCGGCAACCCATTATCGCCGGTGAACAGGCCGATGTCGGGAAAGAAAACCTGGCTTGAGCCGAACATGGCCTGGGCGACGTTCTGCAGCAGAATCGACATACCGATGGCGGAGATCAGCGCAGCCAGCCGGGGTGCGTTTCTCAACGGGCGGTAGGCGACGCGGTCTATCGCCACCCCCATGCCGGCCACCACGGCCATGGAGATGGGCACGGCGAGCAGAAAATGCAGACCGGGAAGATTGACCTGTTGCCCAAAAATAGCCATCGAGTCGACCATCATGGCGATACTGATAAACGCCCCGAACATGAAGAGTTCGCCGAAAGCGAAGTTGATCAGTTCGATGATGCCGTAGACCATGGTGTAACCCACGGCGATCAGTGCATACAGACTACCGAGCATGAGTCCGTTCAGGAGCTGTTGTATCAAGTAGTCCAAGTAACTCCAGATAACTCTAGGTGAACCGCCCAACAAACCGTCTCTAGAGAGCGCCGCATCTTAACAAATGGCGAGTCGGGGCCGCAAGCCGAAAGGGCGGGAGGGCAGTTCAACAGAAAGGGCGGGCGGGGACGAAATCGTCCCCGCCCGCCCGAGTCCCTGCACTTTGGCCGAGAGGCCGCAGTGATTTGCTACTGCGGCTGCACGTCCGCGGTGGTCAGTTCACCGTCGCGAACCACGACGATACTGAGCGGCTTGACCACGTCGCCGTTCTCGTCGAAGGAGATGTCACCACTGATGCCCGAGTAGGTATCCATCGTGCCAAGCGCTTCGTTGATCGCTTCGCGGTCGTTGCTGCCGGCCTGCCGGGCGGCCTCGGCCACGAGCATGATCACGTCATACGAGTTGGCGGCGAACCAATCCGGGTTGGCATCGTCGTTGTTGCTCTTGAATTCCTCGACGAACGCCTGGACTTTGGGATCATCCTTGCTGTAGTCGAAGAAGGTCGAGAGCAGCATGCCGTCGACGGCCGCACCGCCGAGTTCGATCAGTTCGTCGGCCGCGTAGCCGTCAGAGCCGAGGAACTGGGCGTCCATCTGCAGAGCGCGGGCCTGCTGGGCGATCTTGGAACCCTCAGGGTAATAACCCGACATGAACAGAAGTTCGGGCTCGCCCTGCCTGATGTTGGTGAGCTGGCTGTTGAAGTCGGCGTCACCGGTGGTGTACTGCTCGCGCCCGACGATTTCTCCGCCGGCGGCGATGACGGCCTCTTCATAGGCATCGGCCAGGCCGCGGCCGTAGTCGGAATCGTCGTGAATGATGGCGATCTTGGTCATACCCAGGTCGTTGACTGAGTAATTGGCCAGACCTTCGCCCTGAACGGCGTCGGTCATGCAGATCCGCCAGATGTACTCACCCAAGTCGCTGATGTCCGGGTTGGTCGCCGACGGAGATACCATCGTCAAGCTGGCGTTGTTGTAATTCTGGCCCGCGGCGATGGTCGCTCCCGAGAACATGTGTCCGTTCACGAACGTGATCTCAGAATCGTCGATGAACTTCTGAGCCACCAGCACGGCTTCCTTGGGATCGCCCAGGTCGTCGCCGGTGGTATAAGAAGCCTCGCCGCCATTCACGCCGCCGTTCGCGTTCAGTTCGGCGATCGCAATGTCGGCTCCGGCCTTGTGCGAGGTGCCGTAGTTGGCGTACTGGCCGGTCATGGGACCGGCGAGGCCGAACTTGAAGGGGGCGCCGTCCATGGCGGCCGCTTCGTCAGTGCTATCGGTAGCCTCTCCCGACGTGTCTTCGGTGGCCCCTGTGTCCTCAGTGGCCGTCGTGTCCTCGGTCTCGTCAGTGGTCGTGTCGTCGTCGCCGCAGCCCACGAGGGCCACTACGCCGAAGATCATGACCACAGCGAGAACAAGCACAAGGTAGCGTGGCAGTTTCATGCGTCTCCTTCCGATGTTCTCAGTTCCCCTATCCCCGGTGGGCGTCCCCCTAATGGGGGCTCTACACCGGCGGCTAAGTGTATAGACGCGGCGAAGACGACGCAAGTTGGGGCGAAAAGCGGCCGGCAGGCCGCCGGAGGTGGAAAGGCTCCCATTCAACCTTGCCCGGTTCGGTCCGATAGGGAGGGTATAATATGCGTGCCGACGGGAGAGGAGGCGCCTCCTTGTCGCGTGAGCCGAAGTGGCGGAACTGGCAGACGCGCCGGACTCAAACTCCGGTGGGGGTAACACCTCGTGCGGGTTCGATTCCCGCCTTCGGCACCTAAGGGCCCGGCCTTGAAACAACAACCACAGATAGGAGGCTCAAGATGGCCACCTTGCGAACAGTCTTTCTACTCCTGATCGCGGCCGCAAGTCTCGTGCTCGCGGGATGCGGCGGTGCCGCCCAGAGTGACCTGGCCGCCCTCGAGTACGACTTCGAAGCGGGGGATCAGTACGTCTACCACCTAAACCTCGACATGCAGGCGGAGGTCACAGGCCCCGCTTTCGAGCAGCAGGACGTGCCACAGGACGCAGCGCTTGACGCGCGGCTCGCGGTCGAGGTCACCGAGGTGGACGCCGCCGGCGTGGCCACTCTCGAGTTCCTGGTGGAAGACGCGACGGTGACGGTCGACGGAGAGTCCAAGGAAGCTTTCGAGATGCCCAACGAGCCTTTCACCATCCAGGTCGACCAGGACGGCAAGGTGATTTCGGCCGATGGCGATCCCTTGAAGCCCGAGGGAACCGAGGACTCGCTGCCGCAGGGGTTCATGGAGGGACTGCCTTTCGATCCGAGTCAGTTCGCTCCTCAGACCGACGTGATCTTTCCTGAAGAAGGCATCGCGAAGCCGGGTGACAGTTGGACTTCCGAGACCACCTATCCCATCCCCTTCCTCGATCAGCAAGTGGTGGTCGAGACCTCCGGCGAACTGGAGTCGATCTCGGACCGCGACGGCCGACAGGTGGCGAACCTCACCTTCAACCTGGACGCACCGGTCGACCTCACCATCGATTTCGGGAAGCTTCTCGGTGGGATGAACCTCGGGGAGTTCATGCAGATGGCGGATCAGATGCAGAACATGGAGGGGTTCGAGTTACCCGAAGGCGATTCGGCCTCTCAGGAATCCACCATTCCCGAGACCTTTGAGGGCATGAAGGGCCTGGAGCTTCCCGGTTTCACCATGCTGCTCGACGGCAGCGCGACGGTCGACGGCACCATGTCGGTCTTCACCGACAGCGGTTTCCCCGCCAGTGTGGACCTGACCGCGGTCGTCGATATGACCCTCGACACCGAGGACGTGCCGGATGCCACCCAGATCCCGCTGTTCCCAGGCCCCAACACCTTCGACATCACCGTGAACTTCACGCTGAACGAGGTGTCGTAGTGAAGGTGGCCATCCTCACCGGCGGCGGCGACTGCCCGGGTTTGAACGCGGTCATCCGCGCCGCCGCCCGCGGCTGCGGTGCCTGCGGAGGCTATATGGTCGGCGTGCAGAACGGCTGGCAGGGGCTGCTCGAGGCCAATTACAAGCCGCTCACCCTCGATACGGTGAGCGGTATCCTGCCCCTGGGCGGCACCATCCTAGGCACCAGCCGGACCAACCCTTTCACGCAAGAGGGCGGTCCCGAGCAGATCATGAAGAACGTCGAGGCCGAGGGGATCGACGCGGTGCTGGCGATCGGCGGCGAGGACACTCTGGGCGTGGCCATGAAGCTGCACCGTGACTTCGGCCTGCAGGTCGTGGGCGTGCCCAAGACCATAGACAACGATCTTTCCGGCACCGACTATACCTTCGGCTTCGACACCGCGGTCAGCGTGGCCACCGAGGCCATCGACCGGCTGCACTCCACCGCTGAGTCTCACAACCGGACTATGGTGGTAGAGGTCATGGGCCGCCATACCGGCTGGATCGCCGTGATGTCCGGCATAGCCGGCGGTGCCGACGCCGTCTTGATCCCCGAGTTCCCCCTGACCGTCGAAGAGGTGGCCGAGTTGGTAACGCGTCGCCAGGAACGAGGGAAGAACTTCTCGATCGTTGTGGTCAGCGAAGGCGCCAAGCTCACCTGGCACTCCGGAGCCGAAGAATCCATCCTGGCTTCGAGCGAGACCGACGCCTTCGGCCACGTGCGGCTGGGGGGCGTGGGCTCGGTCCTGGGCCAGCAACTCGAGCGGCTCACGGGCAGCGAGACCCGGGTGACCATCCTCGGCCACGTTCAGCGTGGCGGCACACCCACGGCCCGCGACCGCATACTCGCCACCCGCTTTGGCATCAAGGCGGTCGAGATGATCGAGGCCGGCCACTGGGGCAGAATGGCGGCGCTCAGGGGAGATCGAATCGAAGAAGTGGAACTCGTGGAGGCTGTCGAAACCTGCAAATACGTCCCTCGTGAGTTCTTCGACATCGCTTCGGTCTTCTTCGGCTAACCGCAATCCAGAAGCCGTGATCCGCATGTCCGGAGTAGACATGATCCGCATGTCCGGAGGAATGCATATCCGGAGGAATCTGACCCCCGGAAGTCGAATTAGCCCAGTGCAGCGACGCTGAAAGCCTCGATTTGGCGGGGATGGGTACTATCGCCTGTGAGGGTAGAGCTTTATACTCAAGAGGCAAGTACCCCGCGTCGGCGGAAGGGCGGCGGACTATCTCTCGTACGGGCAGAGTGATTGACATGCAAAGGGACAAAGACCAGGAACACAAGCGCTACGTGCGGCTCGTCGGAGAGAAGCTCCGGCGACTGCGGACCGACCGGGGCATGAGCCTGCAAGAGGTGTGCGACCGGTCCGGGGGCTCCTTCGTCGTATCCACTCTCAGTGCGTATGAGCGGGGCAAGCGCAGCCTCAGCCTGGAGAGGGTGCTCGAGCTGGCTGAGATCTACGGCGTCTCCCCAACGGCTTTGGTCGAAGTCGAGGAAAGCGCCGAACTGACCCCCAACCTGTCGCGCAACCGCCCCCTGCGGATCCACCTGGATCACCTCGAGAGGCTAACCGACGAGGAACGGCGCCCCCTGGAGAACTACCTGGAGTTCCTGCGCAACCTGCGCAACGATCACGGCAGCCAGATACTCACCATCCGCAAGGATGACCTCGAGTACCTCTCGGGACTCTACGGTCTGCGTCCCCAAGTGCTGAAGGAACGGCTCGAATCCGAAGGGATCATCGAGCAGTAGGAGATCTGGGCGGGTCTTCTCGAGACCTTGCCTTCCGCACGGCGTCCGCGGCCGCCAAGAGGAACTCGCCCACCGCCTCGAGGCCTGCTTCTTCGCCCGAGGCTTCCTGCATCAGGGACATCAGCCGGCTGCCGATGATGGCCCCGTCGGCAGACTTCGCCACCTCCCCCGCCTGCTCCGGCGTGGAAATCCCAAAACCCACTGCCAGTGGGAGTTCGGTGCGAACCCGCAATCGCTGCAGGAACCCGGTAAGATCCGCGCTGACCGCCGAGCGGGCCCCGGTCACGCCCGTCACCGAAACGCAGTAGATGAAGCCCGAAGCGGCAGCGGCGATTCGGTCCAACCGCTGATCCGTACTCGTGGGCGCGGCCAACAAAACTACGTCGACCCCGTTCGCCCGGGCAACGCGCTGGAGTTCCTGCGCCTCGTCGACCGGCACGTCCGGGACCACCACGCCCAGCACTCCCGAATCGCGGCAGTGCTCGAAGAAGACCTCCGGGGTGCGGGCGAGGATGGTATTCAAATAGGCGAGCAGCACCACAGGAGCTCCTCGGCCCGTCGCGTGCGCCGCCAACTGGAAGACATCACCCGGAGTGACTCCGGCTTTCAGCGCGACCTGGGAGGTCGCCTGAATGGTTGGGCCGTCGGCCAGGGGATCCGAGAAGGGAACCCCTATCTCGACGATATCGGCACCGCTATCGAGGTAACGGTCGATCAAGGCGCGGGAACCCTCGAGGCTGGGATAGCCCCCGGTCAGGTAGGGGATCAGCAGGGGGCGCCCGGCAAGCGCAAAGATCTGCGCAAGCCGGGATTCGGCTTGCGCAAGCCGGGATTCGGCCTCTTCGCCCACCGCGGCAGCGTGCGGGTTCGCGGAACTGGGGTCCGGGATGCGAGGGTTCACGCGCCCTCCATATCCAGTGCGGCGGCCACCGAGTAGACGTCCTTGTCTCCGCGGCCCGAAAGATTGAGGATCACAATGTCCCCCTCGCCGAAGGGGCACTCCGGGCTCGACAGGTAGGCAATGGCGTGCGCGCTCTCGAGCGCCGGAATGATGCCCTCCAGACGGGAGAGCATGGTGAAGGCTTCGAGCGCCTGATCGTCGGTGACGCTCGTGTAGGCCACGCGGCCGCTGTCACGCAGAAACGCGTGCTCGGGTCCCACCGAGGGATAATCCAGTCCTGCGCTGATGGAGTGCGCCTCCTGAATCTGGCCGTCCTCGTCTTGCAGCACGTAGGAGTAGGAGCCGTGCAGTATGCCGAGGGCGCCGAGCGCAAGTGAGGCGCCGTGCTTGCCCGAGTCCAATCCGTAGCCTCCCGCCTCCACCCCTATCAGGCGGACATCCTCTTCTTCCAGGAACGGGTGAAAAATTCCGATGGCGTTGCTCCCCGCCCCCACGCAGGCGATGACCGCGTCGGGAAGACGTCCTTCTTTTTCGAGGATCTGTTGGCGCGCCTCCACCCCCATGACCGTCTGAAAATCACGCACGATGGTGGGGTACGGCGCCGGTCCAACCACCGAGCCGATGATGTAGTGCGTCGTCCCCACATTGGTGACCCAGTCGCGGATGGCCTCGTTGGTGGCGTCCTTCAAAGTGCCGCTACCGCTGGTCACGGGGATCACTTCGGCGCCGAGCAGGCGCATGCGTATGACGTTGAGTTCCTGTCGCCGCATGTCCTCCTCTCCCATATAGACATGGCATTCCAACCCGGCCAGCGCGGCGACCGTTGCGGTGGCCACCCCGTGCTGACCCGCCCCGGTCTCGGCGATGATGCGCTGCTTGCCCATCCGCGTGGCCAACAGGATCTGGCCCAGCGTGTTGTTGATCTTGTGCGCCCCGGTGTGAGCCAGGTCTTCGCGCTTGAGGTAGACCCGGAAGCCCACCTTCTCGGACAGGCGCCGTGCCCGGTAGAGCGGCGTCGGCCTGCCGGCGTAGTCCCGCTGAAGCTCCGCCAACTCGGCGACGAACTCTGGATCCTCGCGATAGCGCTCGTAGGCCTGCTCGAGCTCGTCGAGCGCGGGTATCAAAGTCTCGGGCACGTAGCGCCCGCCGTACGGTCCGAATCTCTGTGAGAGGGTCACGCCCTTCCCTTTCCTCGTACTAACTCCGCCGACACCGCTCCTCCGCGCGGGCGGGGACACCTTCGCCAAGCATCCACCAGCTCCCTGAGCATGTCGTGATCCTTTATCCCGGGCGCCGATTCGACACGGCTCGAAACGTCCGCTCCGGCCGCTCGCGATTCGGTCAAAGCCCGACATAGGTTTTGCGGACCGATACCGCCCGCCACCAGACAAGGCGGTTCCGGCCCCAGCCCGGAGGCGAGTGACCAGGGAAACGTCACTCCCGTGCCTCCCGAGCTACCCGCAACCCGGGTGTCGAGCAGAATCAGGTCGACGAGCCCGTTGAGCTCCGTCGCCTTTGCGGCCAGCTCCACCGCCTTTGCGGCGAGCCTAGGCGCCTCCTGTGCGGCCAGCTCCTCCGCGGCCTGCCCCGACCCCTGCGGCGGTGCGCCCTCCGCCTCGATCCCGAGGGCCTTGATCAGAACGACGTCCTCGAGGCGGCCTCGCAACTCCCGCATTTCTTCCAGAGAGGTCGCGCCGTGCAGCTGGATCCCGTCCAACTCGGCCTCCACCGCCACCTCGGCAATCTCGTCGACGGAAGCATCTCCAAAAACGCCGATGGCCAGGGGAACCCCGGCGGCAGACGGCGGGCCCACCGATCGGCCAGAGCCGGACCCCCCAGAGCCGGACGGGCGGCGCAGCACTTTCACCAGCTCCCGCAGCCGGCCCCGCGACACGCGGCGGGGACTCGGCGCCAGGATGAAACCGGCGGCCGAGACACCCAACTCCCGCACGAGGTGTACGTCACCCTCCCGAGTGAGCCCGCAGACCTTCAGCATGGCTCGATCCCTCAACTGCATCGCGCTCCTAAGGCACCAGTAAGAGCGCGATCCGCGCCTGACGCATCAACTGCTCGGTGGTGCCGCCCAAAATCAGGTCATGCAGGAAGGAGTGCCCATGCTTCCCCAAGACCGCCAGATTACTGGGCTCGGTCTCCAGGTCCTCCAGAGCCTCGAAGACGAACTCGCCCTCGGCCACCCGGAACTCAACCTCGAGCTCGTAGGCGCTCAAGTACTCACGCGCATCTTGCTGGGTCTTTGCGGCCTGGTCCAAATCGCCCTTCACCGTCAGAATCCTGAGCCCGCCGCCCAGGGTGGACGCCATCTCCGCGGCCAACTTCAAGGCGCTGTTCGCCGGCCCGCTGCTGTCGTAAAAGACCAGCAGGCGCTTCAGCAGAGGCGGCTCGCCGTCGACTAGGAGCACCGGCGTCCCGCTTTTTCGCACGACCTGATCCGCCGTTGAGCCAACCAGGTCGTCCGAGTAGCGCGCGTGCGCCCCCCGCTTGCCGAGGATAAGGAGATCGTAGGACTCGGCGACGTCGGCAATGGTCTCCGCGGGAACCCCCTCCTCGATCCGGAACTCAACTTCGGTTCCGGCGGCGGAGGCGGCATCCCGAAAGTCGCTCATGATCTTGTCCGCGTTCGCGCGGAAGCCCTCCAGCATCTCGATAGGCAGCTGCGACGGCGCGATCGTCTCCACGGGATATGCCCCGACGACGAATGGCGGTTGTTCCAGCAGCCGAACGTCGACCACGTGGACGCCGGTAACCTGGGACTCGAAAGCCTTGGCCAGCGACAGCGCGAGCTCCCGGGCGGCGCGCGCGTGCCCCGATCCGTCGGCGGCAACGAGAATGGACTTGATCATGTGGACCTCTTTCTTCCCCTGTTTGGCGGCTCAAAAAGGATGCTTGATTCTCATTTCATACCCAGTAGCCCGGCGATGGCCTCACCCGGGTCGGCAGAACGGGCCAGATACTCGCCAATCAACACTCCCGCAACCTCGGCTTCTTCCAGCTGAACGATCTGCTCCCTGCTCGAAACGCCGCTCTCGCTGACCACCGGCAGGTTCGGCGGGACCGAGGGCATGAGCTCCAGCGTGGTCTCGAGCGATACCTCGAAAGTGGAGAGGTTCCGGTTATTGATGCCCAGAACCACCCCGGGCAACCGGGTGGCCCAGTCCAGCTCCGCCCTATCGTGGACCTCGAGCAGCACGTCCAGGCCCAACCGCTGTGCGGACTCGGTGAGTTCGGCCGCCCGGGTCGGCTCGAGCAGCGCGGCGATCAACAGTACCGCGGAAGCCCCCCAAACCCGCGCCTCCTGGAGCTGATACTCCTCCAGGATGAAGTCCTTGCGCAGCACCGGGATGGGAGAGCGGGACGCGGCCAGGCGCAGGTCTTCCGGATCGCCCAGGAAGTGATCCTGCTCGGTCAGCACCGAGACGCTCCGGGCTCCGCCGGCCGCATAGGCCTCCACCATCTGGGCCACGTCCAGGTCGGGCCGCAGCATGCCCCGGCTGGGTGAGGCCCGCTTCACCTCGGCAATGATGGAAATACCGGGAAGCAGCACCGCCTCCCGAAAGGAGATCGGCGGCCGGGGAGGCGTGGGCAGCCCGGCAAGCTGCTCGAGCGGAACCAGCGCGCGTCGCTCGGCGAGACGCTTCTCGACGTCGGCCACGATGTTCTCCAGGTAGACCACCCTATGCCTCGTGGCTGGCCGCAGTGAGCTGCCTGACTTTCTCCAGAGCGGCTCCGGAGGCGATGATCTCCCGCGCGGCGTCGATTCCGGCCGGGAGAGAATCCACGGCGTCGGCGACATAGAGCGCGGCGGCTGCGTTCAGCAACGTGATTTGGCTAGGGGCGTCGGCAAAGGTGCTCCCTTCCAAGACGGCCAGGGTAATGCGCGCGTTTTCCTCCGGGCCGGCGCCACTCACGTCGGCAAGCTCCCAGTGCCGGAGGCCCAGTTCCTCGGGCTGCACCCGGTACTCCGCCGCCACCGCCCCGTCACGCACCTCCACGACCTGGGAACTCGCGGTGACCGAGAGCTCGTCCAGGCCGTCTTCGCCGTGAACCACCAGGGCCCGCTCGGCGCCCATCAAGGCCAGCGCCTCTCCCAGGACGCGAACGTAATCGGGAGAACTGACCCCGACCAGTTGCCGCCTGGCGCCTGCCGGATTGGTCAGAGGGCCAAGGAAATTGAAGACCGTGCGGATCCCCAGGTCGCGCCGAACCGGGACGATATGCCGCATGGCCTTGTGGTGCAGGGGGGCGAACATAAAGCCGATCCCCACTTGGCGGATGCAGCGCGCCACCTGTTCCGGAGCGAGGTCTATCCTCACCCCCAGAGCCTCGAGCAGATCGGCCGAGCCCGAACGGGAGGTCGCCCCCCGGTTGCCGTGCTTGGCCACCGGTACGCCCGCCCCGGCCGCGACGAAAGCCGCGGTAGTCGAGATATTGAAAGTCCCCAGCCCGTCGCCGCCGGTCCCGCAGGTATCCACCAGCTGATCCTGACAGTCCACGTGCACCCGCTCGGCGAGCTCGCTCATGGTCTGGGCCATTCCGACGATCTCGTCCGCGGTCTCGCCTTTGGCGCGCATACCCATCAGAAAGGCCGCCGCCTGTACCTCGCCCACGCGCCCGTCCATGATCAGCTGGAGGACCTCTGCCGCCTGCTCGCGGCCGAGACTCTGCCGGTTCGCCAGACGCTCGAGCGCGCGGCTAACCTCGGGGAGAGCGGAACTGACGGTCATCGGGGCACTCCTTCGTCTGTCCTGGGGCTATCCCCGTCGGCAGCGCTCTTCGCTTCCCAGCCTGGTTCCGGGGCCTTTAGTTCAGCGGGTATATCTTCCCAACGCGCCGCCTTCAGCGCCAGGAAGTTCCGCAGCAGGTCCTTGCCCGGCTCGGTGAGAATGCTCTCCGGATGGAACTGAACTCCCTCGACCACGTACTCGCGGTGGCGGATGCCCATGACAACGCCGTCGGCGGTCCAAGCCGACAACTCCAGAACCTCCGGCAGGGTAGCCCGACCGACCACCAGGGAGTGATAGCGCGTGGCAACAAACGGGCTGCGCAGTCCGCGAAACAGCGTCCGGCCGTCGTGATGCACCTCCGAGGTCTTGCCGTGCACCGGGACCTCGCCCCGAGCGACTATCCCCCCGAAGGCCTGCCCGATCGATTGGTGGCCCAGGCAGACACCGAGCATGGGGAACTCGCCCGCGAGTTCCCGGATCACCCCGAGGCTGACTCCCGCCTCGTTGGGCGTGCAGGGTCCGGGCGAAACGATGACATGGGTAGGGTTGGCGGCGCGCACCGCGGCCACGTCGATCTTGTCGTTGCGGTGCACCTCGACCTTGCCGCCCGATACCTCGCCGAGGTATTGCACCAGGTTGTAGGTAAAGGAATCGTAGTTATCGATCATCAAGATGTGGTCGCTCACGCCCACCCCTCCTGCTCGGCGGCCAACTCTATTGCGCTAAAAAGTGCCCGGGCCTTGTTCTCGGTCTCCTCGTATTCACGCTCCGGATCGGAGTCGGCGACTATCCCCGCTCCCGCCTGGACGTAGGCGACGCCGTCCCGCACCACGATGGTGCGGATGTAGATGCAGGAGTCGAGTTCGCCGTTGTAGCTCAGGTAGCCGATGGCGCCGGCGTAGGGACCGCGGCGGGTGGGTTCCAGTTCGTCGATGATCTCCATGGCCCGCACCTTGGGGGCGCCGGAGACGGTGCCCGCAGGAAAAGCGGCCTTGAGTGCCGCCGCGGCGCTGACCCCCTTCTCCAGTTCGCCCACCACGGTGGACACCAGGTGCATCACGTGACTGTAGCGCTCGATGCCCATGAACTCGGCCAGATGCACGCTCCCCGGGCGGCACACCCGGCCCAGGTCGTTGCGCCCCAAGTCCACCAGCATGACGTGTTCCGCCCGCTCCTTCTCGTCGGCGAGCAGCTCTTCTGCCTGACGCAGATCTTCTTCGGGAGTGGCTCCCCGCGGGCGCGTGCCCGCG